>Ga0214921_10000409_pt1 | contig 81478 bp, 75 predicted proteins | sample LL1505_MetaG_FD_177992 | JGI IMG/M metagenome (GOLD analysis project Ga0214921, IMG submission 177992) | Freshwater microbial communities from Lake Lanier, Atlanta, Georgia, United States - LL-1505 | ecosystem: Environmental > Aquatic > Freshwater > Lake | place: USA: Georgia | collected... | reverse complement strand
GCAGAGTCGGTAAACACGCGGTATTGCAATCCACCCTCATTCGATTGCAAGTGGGCGATTTTTTCTTCAAGTTCAGTGGCCAAGATTTGTAGCTTCGCTCGTAAGATCTTGTGGTAATCGCGGCCGCGAGCGTATAATGAAATCACTGCTTCTTGGGACTGTTCTAGACGATCTAACTCTGCAGAAAACTGCTCTTCGGTTGTTTTTGAAGAGTTCTGGGGTAAATAGGGCATGGTCACACAGATTGACCGAATGGCACCCGCCTGCAATTGATCAGGCTGTGCGCGCAAACTAGCATGGCGCTCCATATAGCCCATCTCACCATGACGACCTTCTGCCAACCAACTTGCAAGCTTAGGAACTGCCTCGCTCACATCGGTATCGCTAATCCGTAATTGGCCAAAGCCCAACTCATGGGCTCGGATATTCAGCCAGCTCCGAATGCCTTCCAATTGGTTGTGCAATTCGGATGAAAATGCCTGAGAATGCATATAAATTGAGGGAAATGTCCTGTCTAAAATTACTTTATTTAATCTTCACTATAAAGGCTTGATGTGAGTACTGCGCCCACCAGTAAGCTGACTGGCAACCTAACTGAGCAAGTAAATAAAGAGTCTTTCTATGAACTTCATTGTAGCGATGAAGCCGCTACTGTCGCTTTGGTGCAATCCTTAGCTCGGGCGCTCTCTAAATCGATTGTTTCTCAACGGAGTCAAAACCCTACAAGGGCTCATCTGCATATCAGCCTGCAAGGTGATTTAGGATCGGGCAAGACCACGGCAGTACGTTATCTCTTAAAAGAACTGGGCTATACCGGCAAGGTAAAGAGTCCTACCTATAGTTTATGTGAGCCCCATATATTGCAAATCAATCAACACTCCATCGAACTCTATCATTTTGATTTCTATCGCATGCAATCGCCCTCAGAGTGGATCGAGGCAGGCTTACAAGAACACTTCGCTGGTCATGAGCCCACGATTTGCATCGTCGAGTGGCCCGAGAAAGCAGGCAATACTCTACCGACAATGGATCTTAGTATTGCGATTAAAGCCAATGATCCACTCGACCATCACAAAGAGTATGAGCGGCATGTTGCATTTCATGCCAATACCTCTATTGGTCTAGAGCTCCTGAATAATCTAGTCTCCAAGCCTATAACCCTAAATTAGCTCCAAAGTCTTTATCAATATCCATGGATCCAAAACGCCGCTTAGTTCTAGAACACGGTCTGAAGTCTATGGGGTCTTTGGGGGTACTCGTTTTATTACTGACCGAGAGCGAGTTAGTAGGTGCCAACACCTCAGCAAAGTTAATTGGCGTGCGCATTTGGCCTTCGGAAGATTACACCCGTATTACCTTAGAGTCTGATAAGGTCTTACCCATTAGCCATCAACTCTTAACGGGGCCCGATCGCTTGGTGGTGGATATTGAGGGTCTGCAGCTCAACCCCACCCTGAAAGATCTAGTGGCCAAGGTCAAACCCAATGATCCCTATGTGTCCCAAATTCGGGTGGGGCAGTTTCAACCGACGGTGGTACGTTTAGTCTTTGATCTCAAAGAGGCTGTAAAGCCCCAACTCTTTAGCTTGGACCCCGTCGCAGAGTACCAATACCGCTTGGTCTTTGACCTCTATCCCACCAACCCCCCTGACCCGCTCATGCAGTTAGTCAAGAAGAGTGCCAAGAAAGAGAAATTATTGCTCGAGGCTCGAGGTAAGAGGGATGATGATCCCATTGCAGCCTTTGCTAAGTCAGATACCAGACCTGAAAAGAGAGCCAAGTCCTCTGAGCCGCCAGCTATCTCCAGTAAATCAAAGGATCGATTAGGCGAGGGAGCCCCCCAACAGCGCATTCCGTTTAAACGCCTCGTGACCATTGCCCTAGACCCTGGTCATGGCGGGGAAGATCCGGGAGCGATTGGTGCTCGGGGCTCATATGAGAAACATATTGTTCTCTCTATTGCTAAACGCCTAAAGAACAAGATCGACCAAGAAGAATCAATGCGCCCGTTTTTAACCCGCGAGGGTGATTACTTTGTGCCCCTCCACCGTAGGGTCTCCAAAGCTCGCCAAGTGGAAGCTGATCTCTTTATCTCAATTCATGCTGATGCCTTTATTCAACCGCATGCAAGGGGCGCATCTGTCTTTGCCCTCTCGCAACAGGGGGCAACGAGTTCAACAGCGCGCTGGGTGGCCAATAAAGAGAACTCCTCAGACCTAATTGGAGGCATCAATATCATGGTTAAGGATAAGCAGGTGGCTCACCTACTTCTGGATTTATCGACTACTGCCCAAATTAATGATTCACTAAGGGTGGGCAACTCCGTATTACGCAATATTGGTGATTTTGCTCCCCTCCACAAGAATAAGGTCGAGCAGGCTGGATTTGCGGTTCTCAAAGCCCCTGATATCCCCTCAATCCTGATTGAGACTGCATTTATTAGCAATCCCCAAGAAGAAAAAAGGCTCAATGATGAGGGTTACCAAGAGAGGATTTCCGAAGCCATCCTAGCGGGCATTAAGGACTATTTTTCCAAGAATCCTCCCGTAGCAAGGCGTGGCTAATAGAGATGCCAAGACCCCTAAAGAGGGGTTAGAGAGGGTTTCAACATCTTGCTATAATTAGGGGTTTGCTGGACTAATCGTTACCAAAAGTCTCTTTGTGACAGCAAGCAATCCATCAAAACCTTGGATCATAATTTGCAGTGGCATGAAAATGGGACGGTAGCTCAGTCGGTAGAGCAGCGGACTTTTAATCCGTTGGTCGCGAGTTCGAATCTCGCCCGTCCTACCAATTAAAACAAAGGCATAGAGTAACTTCTAGGCCTTTTTCTTTTGGTGGAAAGTTCCTGGGTAACATGGGGGTAACTACCTGATGAACTGCTGTCAATTTAGGTTCACAACTAGAGAGAATTTTATATAGTAAATCGTTGCAGCAAAATGGGTTGGTTCTGAGGATTTTAGGGATCTACACTTGCGGTGCTGGTGATTTATAGCTTAATGCGCTATGCGGTCTTTCGTGGTTATAGTGTGATCCATTGCTCTACGATCACTTTGGCTTCTTGTAAGCTATAAAAGATCTCCCCCATCAAGTAAGTTATCTCTGAAGGTGCCATTAAAGCTTTCACAAAAGCCATTCTACCAAGGGGATCCAGGCGTGATTTAAGCCGTCTTTACCCCAACAGTTGATAACCAGGCTCATAGTTCTTTAGCAATAAACTCTGGGCCTTTATCACTAGAATGAAATACTTCTTTTACTTCATCGATCGCCCAATGCTCATTGTTTAAAAGAATATCTACATGGCATCTTTTTGATGTCTCGCAGGCTTGATTAACCCAAACCACAAACATACCTTTTGTGATTTTTATATATTCCTCTGAAAAAACGAGTATTTTCATTGATTAGATTTATCTTGTCGCCAATCATATCAACTACGATATAGACGTTAATAGATCGCTTGTTTTTATTGCGCATATACACACCAGCGAGTGGCATGAAGAGCAAGAGTTTTAGCATCACAAGTAATCCGATAAGTGGCGCCGTATCAACAACACTGATAAGCTCTACACTCGAGTAATAACTACTCTTGGCTATCTTTTTGAACAACCAGTCTGGAATCTGGGTTATGTGTCCACCAGAGTTCGTATACCCCCGCTCGCCAAAATAGAAAGCGTGTCCATCCATAAGGTAAGTGAGTCGGTCCAATGCGGAGTCACTATTGGGTGTAGACAACACTAAAACGCCATCTTTACGCAATAACTTGCGAACTTCTCGCATGAAGTGCCAAGGATTTTCAAGGTGCTCGATAATCTCGATCGCCAAAATAAGGTCGTAGCCCGGTTCAGCGAACCCATCACTGAAATCGAGATTTAAATCTAATTTATACCTCTTCAAATCCAATGAGATGGCCTGATTTTCAAAATCATTTACCTCCAAATCCCAATCGGGGAAGCTATCCAAAGCTCTCTGGGCAAATGAGCCCGTTCCAGTGGCAGTATCCAGAACCCTTAGGGATTTTTGTGGACTAAACCTTGATTTAATAATATCAAAAGCAGTGTCATGCACTCGGAAGTCAGAGTTTATAGGCGAACCTCTATAACTCCTTCCCCAAACAGAGTGTTTTTGCCTGAGTAGTATATTTATATTGTTTCAAAGATTCATATGCGGAGTGGAGCACGGTTTAAAGACTCTATAAGTAACCTATTTTGGATTTTATATCCCAGTCTCTTACGAGGCCTTTTATTGAGTTTGTATGCAACCATTTTTTAACCTCGTCTACCAATTTGGAAAAGTCTCTACCTGGGGGTGAATTAACGTAGCAGCAGTCAGCAATCGCTTCATAGTCCGTACCGGATGTTTCTTAACTCGCGCATATTGATCACAAAATAGACCCTAGCACTTTGCACTTGTTCACTTTCGCACCATACATCAATTTTATCCCAATACTTTGTAACAATTAATGCCGAATGTGCTCTGGGGAGTCAGCAAGTATGCCCACATTCCTTAATAGGTTATAGTAGAAAGGCCATGTACAAGGCAGGAGATGGTCTAGACCGCTACACCATAAGCACATTTTTGGAATGTTTGCAGCTAAACATTCTAGAATTCCAGTGAAATCATATGAATGCAACACTAGACGACTTTTTGCAATAAGTGCCTTAATGGGCATCCACCAACTCTAAGTATACCGATGGAATGCGGTCGCTCCATAGAATGTCGTCTGACTAACGCATACTGTGCAATCCATTATGAAGGCGCACTGTGACCTATTTTTTTATTTTTTTGAGCCTGCCTCTAGGGGGCTGTTTTTGTGGGATTTTTAAGCCTTCTTACCGCCAGATACGATCCACTTTGCTTGTCGTAGCTTGTCCCCAACCGCTATTACGCAGTATTGCGGCAATTGTGCGATAACCATATCTGCCATAGGTACTGGCCATCCGGATGACCTCAGCTCTAAAAGGCTCTTCATCATCTCTGGGAAGGGGCAAGTAACGATAGGCTGTTCTCGATAGCCCGACTAAGTTGCAGGCAGTCCGCTCAGAGATGCCGTACCGATCAATGAGCAGCTGTGCTGCATTTTTACGCCTAGCAGGGCTTAGAAGTTTCCCTTAATAACTTCCTTGAGCATGACTTCTCGTAGCGATAAGTCAGCTACGAGCTTCTTTAGGCGGGAGTTCTCTTGTTCAGGCTCTTTAAACTTCTTGGCTTGATTGAGCTTCATACCACCATAGATCTTGCGCCAATGATAATAGCCTTGTTCTACTGTGCCCACTTCTTTACAGGCATGGGCTAGAGTTTTGCCATTAGTAGTTAAAAAATCGATTTGACGTAATAAGGTGACGATTTGCTCGGGTTTAAGACGTTGACCTTTGGCCACAGTTAATACTCCTTTTGAGTAAAGATTATCAAAAATCCTCTTTTTTTGGAGTAGATTTAAAAAATAGACTTGACTTTCACATACCGGCGAAGTAAGTGGGTAATGGTGTTGGGATGACTGAACGGCACTACAGCAAATTAACGGCAACATTGGCAGCAAAAAGATTGGCATAACTTTTATGAATACAAATCCCCCCCCCCTAATAACATCAGTCTGTTAAACTACAAGATAAGCTTCACAAAGCCAGCATTAGCTTTTATTCTTTTTATTATTGCGACATTTATATTTTTGTTTATTTGGTTAGCGTCTGAATTTTTTGAGATTTCGTTAGGAGATTATTTATGAACCAAATCAAATATAACGACAATGATGAGCTATCAGCATTAGATGTCTGGAACTTTCTAAAGCGACAATACAAAATTATTATTTTGATTTTTGTTGTTTCATTCAGTTTAGTGATCATATTTTTACTTACTCGTCCAACCCTAAATACAAGTCACGCAATTTTACTTTTTGATAAAGATGTTGAAACATCCGATCAAATAAAACATCTCTACTCGTCAGAAAAAATAATAATTAATCCAATAAAAAACACGGCGATAATAAAAATAACCTCAATAAGTTCTGAAAGTAAAGACTCAATAACTACCTTAGAAAGAACTATTGAAAATATAATCTTCAGACAAAATGAGCTACTGGCTAACAGAAAAGTTCGGGCAATAAATTTATTGAAAGCAACAGAATGTTCCACAAACAAAGAGTTTATAAATTACGTCATCCAATTTTCAAATCAAAGCTCTGCTAATCAATATGGTCCAATAACTTTAAATACGCTTACTTATAGCGGACTTATGGAAAAGGGATTCTGGTTAGGATTATCCGGCTCAATCTTTTTGGCTTTATTTGTCGCAATCGGTTTTGAATTCATGGCAAAGATTCGTAAATCTATCAAAACCCTATAATATTTACACGAATAAGCTAATAATTTCTTTCTTGACTTCATAAGGAAGTATATTGAGGAATTGAATTTGATCCTCTAAGTATTTTTTAACGAACTGCTCATATGATTGTGCAAATGAAATTAATTTGTTATATCTAAACTCAGACAACATAATATGAAGAAGCTTATGCTGGCTGGTATTTTTAACCCAGTTTAAAACAAGTTTTTTACAAAAATCTTTTTTTACACTTATTAACCCAATACTACGACTAGCCCAGGTAAGGTAAGGTTACTGTCACATATATCCAAATCATGCATCTGAAAATCTGAATACTTTATTTTTCTACCACCACCATGACAAATTATTTTTTTGTTTAGATCCTTTAAGGGGTTTAACCAATTACAGGATTGTTAGTATTCACCATTCAATCCCGACTTCCTAGCCAGATGAATCCAATCCACAATTTTTTGATCAGGGGTATAACCCAATTCCAGCTCTTGAAAAAAATTCTTGAGGCTAATAACATCGCCGGTCTTCAGGATAGTATCTAGCTTTTCTAATTTTTCTGCAAATTCAGGCAAAGTCAAAAACTCTTCATTAGATTTAATGATCAAGGGATGCACCGTTGGTTCTGGATTATTACCAATGAGCAATTCTTCATAGAGCTTTTCTCCAGGGCGTAATCCCGTTATTTGAATTTCAATATCTCCATCGGGATTAAGGTGGTCTTTTAGAGTTAAGCCAGACATCTCCACCATCCGCTGTGCTAAGTCCAAGATCTTCACTGGCTCACCCATATTCAATACAAATACCTCACCACCACGAGCAATCGCCCCAGCTTGGATCACAAGCAGAGCAGCCTCATGGACGGTCATGAAAAAACGCGTTATCTCAGGATGGGTCAAATGAATTGGCCCCCCATTTTTAATTTGGTTACGAAACTTAGGAACCACTGAACCAGAAGAGCCGAGCACATTACCAAAGCGTACCATTGAAAACTGAGTATTAGGGAAACTACTATTAAGGGCCTGCAAAGCCATTTCTGCTATACGCTTACTGGCTCCCATTATATTGGTAGGTCGAACGGCCTTATCGGTGCTGACCAGCACAAAATGCTTCACGCCCTCTTCGGCCGCCACCGTTGCTATTGCAAAAGTACCGAAGACGTTATTCCGAACTCCTTCAACTGGGTTATGTTCCACCAAGGGCACATGTTTGTAAGCAGCGGCATGGTAAATAATATGGGGCTTCCAATTACGAATAATATCGCGCATGCGATCCGAATCTCGAACCGAACCCAACAAGGGAATTAGCTTGATATTTGATACAGCTTGCCCCATGTTGCTAATATTATTTAAATTGAATAGTAATTTTTGGTGTAACTCATATAGAGCGTATTCACTCTGTTCAAATAGCAACAAAGTGGCTGGGCTTAATCGTATGATTTGCTGGCAAAGCTCGCTGCCAATCGAGCCGCCAGCGCCCGTTACCATCACCACCTGAGCCGATACATGCAGTTTAAGTAAATTCAATTGAGGCTTCGCTATCTCGCGCCCCAATAGATCATCTGTATCTAATTCATGCAAATCAGAAACGGATAAGTTTCCAATAGTGATATCCATCAAACTTGGGAGGGTGCGCACCACCACCTTTGCATGCCGCACCTTCTCCAAAATAGTATTGCGAAGCTTGCGGCTAGCTGATGGTATAGCAAGTAATATTTCATGAATACCTAAGCTTTGACACAGTTCCGAAGCATATTGTGGATCATATACTTTGATGCCGTTGACTGTATTACCTTGCAAGTGGGGATCGTCGTCCAGAAATCCACATACAATCATATCGTGGCCAGTATTAATTAGAGTTGCTAATTGCCGTCCTGCTGAGCCACAGCCGTAAATAAGTACCCCTAACGGTAATTTTTTCCTCTTATTAATATTAAAGAACGCTTCAAGCCAATAATGCATAAATAATCTAGTGATGATAACTGCCAACAACAACAATATCGGCTGTATTAATCCGATAGTTCTTGGAACCCCCTCAATGCCTATAACAGTGAAGACCAAAAAAAATAGAGGGGCATAAATAGAAATTGCTCTGAGTAGCAACATTAAAGTTGGGATGCTAGTGTAACGAAATATCGCCCGATAAAGTCCCAAAAAAAAGAAGGTTGGTAGAGTAAATAGTAATGCGAACGAAAACACCCAAATAAGCCTACTTACGAACAGTTCAAATTCACCGAAGCGAAGATAAAGAGCGAGCCAACTTGTCGTAGCGCACAAAAAGACATCGACCAATATCACCAATAAACGCTTACTCGCCCTTGGAAGGCTTAATAAGTATTTGGTAGCGTAATTTAGGTTATTGATCGTGAAGGTCATGACATCCTTTGGTAATTAGAGTTATTTAACGCATGCGGTAATTGCCAGGATAAGCTCGTAAATGGGAAGGGCTGGCGCGCAAGTATGGCGAGGTTTTTTGCTAATTGAGTATTTTGGTTCAATGTGATACATTACTCCATCGCACGACCTTCACAAACGTTAGCAGCAAAATACGAACGTCAAAAGCTAGTGACCGGCGCTGCAGGTACGCCACATCTAACTTAACCTTATCATGGATCGTCAACTTGTCGCGCCCATTCACCTGCGCCCAACCAGTCAAGCCGGGCAACAGTAAATGTACGCCTTGCTCAGTGCGTAAGGCAATCAAATCATGCTGATTGAAAAGAGCCGGCCGTGGGCCAACAAAACTCATGTCACCTACCAGAATGCTCCAAAGCTGGGGCAATTCATCAAGACTACTTTTACGCAAAAAACTACCGATGGGAGTCAACCATGCATCGGGGTTGGATAGCAAATGCGTGGCTACGGAGGCCGTATCGACATGCATGGTACGGAACTTTGGCATCTTAAAAATCTTGTTGTAACGTCCTGTCCGGTCTGACCAATGTATCACCGAACCAGGTGAAGTTAGCCACACGGCTAATGCCACCAGCAGCATTGGCAGAAGCAAAACTAGCATAGCAATTATCACCAGCAATAAGTCAAACAGCCTCTTCATCCAGCACACCTCCCATCGTCATTCTCGGATTTGTACCGAGGATCCATGGCCCCCACCCTCTTCAACCCCTCATCCAACGAAATTGGTGGGGTCCAGCCCATCAAGCGTCGGTTTTTTTCGATATCCACTTGTAAAGAGCAACACAAGCGTTGGGCCACATCCTGTTTCCCCACCATGGCCGCTGCCAGTTTAAGCAAAACGGCCGGCACAGGAATCAAATGTGCCGAGAAGCCCAAGGCCTGACCCATGCGGCGCAACAACTCGGTAGTGGAAACATCTTCGCCATCAGAGACAAGAAAAGTCTGATTAGCTGCCGCGGGGTGCGTGAGGCAGGTCACCAGCAAATCGACCAAGTTATCGAGAGAAACCAGACTGCGACGGTTACGAATGGCACCCAGCGGTAAAGGCACACCGGATTTAAGCCAGCGAATCATGGTGGCAAAGTTGGCATTCACACCAGGGCCGTAGACCAACGTAGGCCGGATGATGACAATCTCCATACCGGTTTGCCAAGCAATCTCGCGCAACCCCTGCTCAGCCTCCATCTTAGATAAGCCATAGGCATCAAGCGGAAGAGCCGGGTCGTCTGCCATGAAAGGGCGCCCAAGCTGCGACGCCTCGCCGTTTACCTTTATCGAGCTGACAAACACAAAACGCAGAACACCCAGTGCGGCAGCTTGCCGCGCTAGGTTCAAAGTACCCTGCACATTGACTCGGTGAAATTCAGTCAGCGGGTCGGTTGCCGTATCCACCATAACATGGACACGGGCGGCGGTATGCACAACTAGAGAAACATCAGCCAGTGCTGGTAGCCAATTTGTTTTGGCATCTATTTCTCCAGATATTACCAAATCTTGTTGCGTTGGCGTAAGTTGTTTGGTACGAACAGCGCCACGACAAAGTTCTCCCATTTGCGTCAATCTGCCCAAGACCGCACTGCCAATCCAACCGTTTGCCCCGGTAACTAAAATTCTGTGTTTAGCCATATTGCCGTCAACTCCGAATGATTGAGGCGTCCGGAATCAACGTCAATACATCTAAAGTCATTCGCTTCATGATGTCGGCTCTTGCGTACTTCTTAAGAAACTCTTTCCGCGGAGAGTCCAGCATTGCCAATGAGTTAAAAGCGTTTACTGCGGAATCAACATTGCATGGCTCAAAAACTGCTGCATTGTCAATTTCCGCATTTATAAATCTAGCAGCGTATCCACCAACACCCGCTAATATCGGCTTACCCATTGCAGCGTACTCAAAAATTTTTGAGGGTAATACCTTCTCGAAAGCGGGGTAATTATTCAGGTGAAGAAATAGTACATCTGCGCCCCGGTAGGCTTTAATCAACCCATCCCGATTTACAGGTGGCAGCATGCGAACTTCAGGGCAGTTCTCCTCGGCCAGTACAACCTCAAGTTGTTTTCGACGTCCGCCGTCACCAATTACAGTGAATTGAACCCTACTTCCAAGCCTTTTTGCTAACGCGGGAATGATCTTGTGCAAACCTTGGCCATCGCCTATATTGCCAGCATAAAGAACATTGATGATATCTGAGTGGTATCCCTTTATTTGAGTACCAACTGCATCGCTCCCGACAAGAAATTCATCATCAATACCATTGGTAAAGCAAGTGAAGATCTGACGGGGATATCGTGACCTGAAGTAGGGTAAAAAACCTTCCGAAACCACGTTGACCTTTTGCGCCTGCTCAAGGGTTAGCTTCTCAACCAAAGAAAAAATAGGGCATACCAACCATGATACTTTAGGTGATAAAACATCCTTGATGGTGTCAACAAAAATGTCCCTAATATCTAGGTAGAGTTGCGCCCGCATACGCCAAGCTACCCATGCTCCCAATGCAGCAGTCATCAGCCTTGATGAGGTGGAAAAAATAAGATCATATTTTTCACCATGCACGATAGACATGCATTTCCTAGCGTAGAAATAAAACGCCCTTGACTGATCTGCCATGCCACTTTGATGCGCCGGAATAGCAACACGATGAACTTTAAGGCGTGGATGCTGTATGAGTTCAAATGCATTGTTTGAGTAATTACTATAACGATTAGGCAGGGTTGTCACCACATCTATGTAGGCGTTTTTTGGCATAGATTGCAGCAAAGACTCTACCAATGCCGAAGCGCGAAATGCGCCTGCAGAAAGATCTGGGCGAAAGTAGTAACTCAATAATAGTATGCGCAAAGCATTATCTCATTAGGTAATCAATTAAAACTCAATGCCACAAAAATCTAAAATCTTTCTTTCTTGTAGCTTCTGCTTACATACGGGGTTTATGAATTGTTTGTGCTTGACTAGAACGACTATCACGTCTGCTGTCGTTAGAGCTTCATCAAGAGTAACCAATTTAAGTTCATCATGTGTTTCAATGTTAGGCTCTACCGCAATAACATCGTAACCTTGGCCCTGAAGGGCTACAGCTATGTTTAGCGCTGGCGATTCACGCAGATCATCAATGTTAGGCTTGAAGGAGAGGCCCAAACACGCAACCTTTGGCTTGTGGCCAGTTCTTGCAGAAGCATCTGCAACGGCTATCTTTATCTGGTCGATAGCCCAAACGGTTTTGTAGTTGTTAACCTCGCGTGCTGTGCGAATTAGTTTGGCGTTAGCTACATCACGGGCAACAATAAACCAAGGGTCTACAGCAAGGCAATGTCCACCGACACCGACACTTGGCTGCAAGATCTTTACACGTGGATGACGGTTAGCAAGCTGGATGAGTTCCCATACATTGATCCCTTCTTTCGCACAAATCAGAGATAGCTCGTTGGCGAAGGCGATATTGACATCTCGAAAGCTATTTTCTATTAGCTTGCACATCTCGGCCATCTTGGCCTCGGTCTCCAGCACATCTCCCCGCACAAAAGTGCGGTAAAAATCACCAACCACCTTGGTTGCTGTGGTCGTCAGGCCACCAACTACTCGATCGTTATCAATCAACTCCGTCATAATTTTGCCAGGTAACACTCGTTCTGGGCAGTAAGCTATGTGAATTTTAGCGATATCCACCCCGCCTTCTGAAAGAGCTTGTGCCATTTGCTCGGTTGTACCGACCGGAGAAGTTGACTCTAGAATCACGACATTGCCGGGCTTGACGAAACCTGCAATGTTGCGAGCCGCCGTTAACACAAAGTCGATATTGGGCTGTGGAGTGTGCCCCCCCCCTTTATGAAATGGCGTGGGTACACAGATCATGTAAATATCTGCCGCCTGGGGCTTAAGGTAAGCCTTCAACTTGCCAGTAGCTACGGCCGAGCGGACAAAAGCATCCAGATCAGGTTCCACAATATGAATGCGACCTTGGTTAATCCTATTTACCACGTAGGCGTTAAGATCCACACCCTGCACGTCATAGCCATTGCTGGCTAACAAAGCAGCTGTTGGCAGGCCAATATACCCAAGGCCAACAACACAAACTTTATTTTTCTGCATTTATATCGTCCTTAATACTGAAATGATTCGCTCACAGGCCTTGCCGTCGCCATATGGGTTGTATGCACTCGCCATGGCCTTGTAGCTAACCTCATCTTCAAGCAATTCCGTCACTCTTGCTACTATCTGCTCACGGATGGCTCCTACCAAGCGTGCTGTGCCAGCCTCTATCGCTTCAGGCCGTTCGGTCACATCACGCATCACTAACACTGGTTTTCCCAGGCAGGGCGCCTCTTCCTGAATACCGCCGCTGTCTGTCAGGACAATGTGACTATGCTTGAGCAAATACACAAAGGGCTCGTAATCCAATGGATTCGTTAAATGCACATTAACGAGGTCGCCAAGAATCTCGTTTACCGGCTGCTGAACATTTGGGTTCAAATGCACCGGGTAAACAAAATGCACATCCGAATAGCGGGCGGCGAGTTCCTTTAGAGCATAACAAATCTGCAAAAAACCGTTACCGAAATTCTCACGTCGATGGCTGGTTATTAAGATAAAACGTTGTCTGACCCAGTCAAAAGGTAAGCGTTCACCCAGGAATGTAAGAAGCGCCTCGCGGCGTTTCGGGTCAGCATCGATCCGCCCCAGCACCCAAAACAAAGCATCAATCACAGTATTGCCAGTGACCATAATGCTGGCTGGCGCTATCCGTTCGTCAAGCAAATTTTGTCGACTTAATTCTGTTGGCGCGAAGTGCCAGCGTGTCACCCGAGTAACAACCTGCCTATTGAATTCCTCCGGAAATGGGGCATTCACATTATGGGTGCGCAAACCGGCCTCAACATGCCCTACTGGCACGCCATGGTAGAAACCGGCCATCGCAGCTGCTACCGACGTTGTTGTATCGCCATGCACCAATAAAGTCTCAGGCTTAAATTCCCGCAGTACATCGCGCATACCTAATAACGTTAACGCAGTAATATCAAATAAGTCCTGCCCCGGCTTCATCAGGTTTAAATCGACGTCAGGAATAATCTCGAACACCTTCAATACTTGGTCCAGCATCTGACGGTGTTGAGCGGTGACGCAAACGAGCGTATCGAACTCATCCGGACAGGCTTTTAATGCGTGATACAGAGGAGCCATTTTGATGGCCTCTGGTCGAGTGCCAAATACCAGCATGATTTTTATTTTTTTCAAAATTGCCTCACCATGTCCATTCCACCTTTGCTTGTCCATCATCTAAATTCACTGCCAGACATTGTGTTGCAAGCACCACTCCAAACCCTGGTGCGAAGTGGGATAGATCAAGCCGCGGCCGCCCAACCAATACCCTGACGAAGATTCTCTGCCCACTGGGCAAAGTCAGTTGCCAGGAGTTTGTTCCGGCCACAATAATTACAACACTTGGGTGCAGGATATATCGCGCCACTGCAACGTGCTGCCCTCCGGTTACCTTATCCGATACCAATAATCGGCGCGGGGTCATCGCCCAGGAGCGTCGGTGAACTGGACGGCCGGACAGATGTTTATAACCAGTGTGGGAACAGGCCACTTGTAAGTATTCAGGATCTGTCTGCACTTGTAAATCAAAAGGGTGGGCCCGTCGTCCTACTCTAAAGCTACTCCATACCTCAGATGAACTTTGACCGGCTACCTCTACAGTGCTGTGTGCCGCAGTTTCACGCTCACGCAGACGCTCGGGTCCTAGCCCATAACGAGAGGTGCCGCCATTCACAATTACCCGCTGACCAAATAGGCTCAACTCAAAACTCAAGGTGTCGGCATGTGCATGTCCTGGCAAATAGTCTGGTCCCACCCGTGCCACATCTAATAGTGCAACGCAATGGTCTGGCATTTCCATACGACAGTAGCCGCTTTTCGGTAGATGAAATACCTGCGGCCAATGCGCTTCAGTGGGGTGTGGCACTAGCCCAGAAGCCAAACCGAGTTGGGCCGCATAAGCCCGCAACTTTGAAAGATTCGGAGAAATGCCAATTGCCGCATCGTTAAAAAAGGCAATTTCACCGTCTGGGTGAGACATGACTTGCATCCAATCAAGCCCCGTTTCGATCACTTTTCGCCATGATTGCTTGCGTGCATTCAGCTCAGGCAAATCGACAATATTCCCAAGATTCACCAAATCACACATGTCCCACAACAGGGTTGCGTGGTACATGGGCGATAGCTCAAAATGTCCACCGTCCGACAAAAACTGCTCCTCAACCTCACGGTCAAGAATCTGTAGCCCCTTCTTCAACCAAACCTCAGCTTGGGTACCTTGAAAAAACATGCCTGCAAAAACCAGTGCTTTCCCGTTGGCAAATAAGTGATTACCCAAAATATGAAACTCAAGCCGCTTTGTAAGGGCATGGGCCTGGTTCGCCAAGCTGTTTAACCAGGGGTCAGTTACATAAGTTAAACCCGATGACCACCATTTCACCCAATTCACAATTCGCAAGGAAACGGGATATGGATCCCAGCCATTTCCATGCCCTTGCGGATTTTCCTTGATCCAGCGGTCCACCAAATCTACATGCGAAGTACGGCGTTCGTTGGCGCCACTGGCGTTGACATCGTCAAAGTAATGTAGGTTGTATAGCCATAACTTCGAATATTCGCCGTTATTCCAATCGTCCGAGTCCTTCAAGGCCCCCCGTTCGTTCAAAAAAATCCACTCGCCATTCGGCTGCAGGCAAGGCGACATCCAAGCAGGCCAAACGGGCTGGGCAGTCCATGCGCGACGCTGCTGAGGCCCAACACACCCCGCTCCAGGTTTTATGAATGTGTAAAAAAACCGATACGCTAGTTGCTCCAACCGGAGGTGCCTCAAGGTGTGCCACAGGCGAAAAAAACGCGCGAGCATCATCAAGGTTACTCCGCACCCTGCCGTTGCAGTAACGCGGCTACGTCAATGCTGACCCTGGTCACCTCAAAAATTTCTTCCGCGGAGCTCTTCTTGTTATGCGCCATTTTTAACCAACAGGCTTAAGGAACTTATGCTTAAGCTTTAATGATGGCTTCTCTACGAAAAACCACGACATGGCAGCAAACAAGAAGGTCAATGCAAATGCCAATGGAACACTGGGGATGGAGAGAGTTAATATCAGATTGATGACTGGCGCATGCCAAATGTATACTCCATAACTGAGATCAAACGTTAACCTAATAAATGGCGTGGCAAAGGCCACCCATAAAATTATCCCAAAATAACAAGTGCAATATATCAAACCTAAACGGTTTCCAGTTGAATTAAAAAAAAGTACATTTTCAAAATAAATCATAAAAATCATTGGAAATATCAAAATTGGGAAGTACTTTAATATTTTAGATATTAAAATAAAATGCTTGAACGCCAAAATCCCGAATCCAAACATCCATCCCCATACAATAGGAGTTAAAGCGATAAAGTCGTAAATTGTTTTCTGTCGATATATTGGATTAGTCCAGATATGTGGACCAACGGTATACACTAAAAAAGATAAAGTTGTTAACGCTACCACAATAAAACGGAAACGTCGCTCAGCCCAAACTATGAATGGAACCAAAAGATAGAAGATAACTTCAACTGTAATCGTCCATAATGAACCATTAATAACACCTACTCCAATATCACGAAATAATAGTGGATTATAAGTTTGTCCGAGAGTCAGTTGTGCGAATATCCAAATTAAGTATTCTAATAAATTGTTCTGAAAACTTCCCCATCCGTGAGCTACAATTGTTATTAAGAACCCTCCAATTGTTACAAAAAAAAGGGCGGGCCATAGTCTCAAAAATCTATTAAAAAAATAACATCGTCCTGGTGCATTCAAATATGAAGCATATATAAGAAACCCGGATACAAAAAAAAAGGCAGGCACGCCAGGAAAGTTCGAGAGAATGGCTGGCATATTAAAACTTAAATGCCCAGCCAAGTGAGTTACCAATACTTGGATAGCAAAAACTAATCTAAGCCACTCCAAATTGTTCTTACGAGGAAAATTTAGCACAACTTAGATTCCTTAAAGCAATATGAAGCTTGAAGTGGGCTTATATTCAAAGTGATCAAAAAAAGTTATTGTGCACGCAACTGATCTGCCACGATTATACTAATTCGCGCTACCTCAAAAATTTCATCCACTGGAATAGCGGGCTTGCCATTTTCAATGGCTTGCAAAAAGGCTGCTGCGCAGGCGTTTTGCCCCTTATCCTGCCTCCATAGGTTCATCTTGTTGAACCTCGGCCAGCCGTAACCCTTGAGCTTGCGAAAGTTGTCAAGTTGCAGTACGCGGCCAGCGACAAATACCTCTACCCGTTCTTTGGGGAAACTCGCGGCACCATTGGCCAAATACAGAATGGTACCAAACGAGCCATCCTCAAACCCGAGGGTGATAGATGCCTTGTCTTCGGTAATCATCATGCCTGGCACATCACCCATGCGGCGGGCTTGGATAGACACAATGGGGCTGCCCGCCAGAAAGCGCATCAGGTCAATGAAGTGGCAAGCTTCACCAATAATGCGACCACCGCCCACAGTATTGTCCTGCGTCCAGTGATCGGCTGGTATGGCGCCAACATTCATGGTCATGATAAATGACTTAGGTTCTTTCACCACTTGTAACAAGGCCTTCATCTTTTGTACTTGCGGCGCAAAACGACGGTTGAAGCCCACCATCAAATGCGGGCCTTTAACGGATTGATGAGCCGCATCGTATGCCGCATTCACATCCTCCAGCTCGGAATGGTAAATGGCCAGAGGCTTCTCCACAAATACATGTTTGCCAGTCTGCAAAGCTTGGACCACAAAGTGTGCATGCGTATCGTGGCGGGTAACAATGACTACCGAATTAATACCGGGGTTGGCGAGCATGGTAGCCATATCGGTGGACGCCTCGGCAAAACCGGCTTTCGTGCCATGGATTACGCCATTGATACCGCCTGCAGTAACAATTGTTTGAAATTGCGCGCCTGCTGCCTTAAACGCTGGAATTAGCATGCGTGCGGCGTAATTACCCGCACCAATGAAACCAAAGACCGGGCGACACGCATCAAACTGGACAGCGGGCGTAAGCGGCACGCTGTGAATGGCCCGCTCAGCTACCTGCGAAGTATATTGTAGCAATATGCCTAGGCCACTCTTATCTTCCGTCAGCCTCTGATACGCCAGCTGAGCGTCTTCAAATGCAAATCGGTGGGTAATGAGCGGCTTCACGTCAAGCTGGCCACTGGCGAGCATATCGAGTACAGCTTCAAAATTGCGCTGTTCCGTCCAGCGCACAAAGCCCAGTGGGTAATCGTGGCCTTGGTCTTCGTAGTTTGGGTCATAACGACCCGGTCCATAGGAACAGGAGACCTGAAAGCTGAGTTCTTTTTCATAAAAGTCAGCACGATTCAACTCAAGCCCACTCACACCCACTAGAACAATGCGTCCACGCTTGCGGCTCATGCGCGCGGCCTGCACTACCAAGTCACTAGAGTTGGTAGAAGCTGTAATAATAACTCCATCCACACCTTGCCCGCGACTTAAAGCCATACCGGCGGCAACCGAATCTTCACCATGACTAGGGTTGCAGGTAGCGGCACCAAATTGGCGGGCCAACACCAACTTGGCTTCATCAATGTCAATAGCTAGCACGCGGCAACCTTGCGCTCGCAGCAACTGCACCGTCAGAAGCCCTATGAGGCCCGCGCCAATGACCGAAAATGATTCACCCAACGTAGGCTGCGCTAAGCGAGTACCCTGTAAACCAATGCTAGCTAATGCCACAAAAGATGCCGACTCGTCATCCACACCATCTGGGATGCGGGCGCATAGGTTCTTAAGAACCTTCACCATATCAGCGTGCGGTCCGTTGGATGCTACACGGTCACCCACCTTGAAGCCATCCACCTCAGCACCAACCTCAACTACCACTCCTACGTTGCAGTAGCCCAATGGCAAGGGCTGAGCGAGCTTGTACTTCACCGCTTCGATAGTAGTCATCAGCCCGTCGGTCTGAACCTTTTCCAGCACCCTCTTGACCTTTTCAGGCTGTTGGCGAGCCTTATCTAAATAAGAGGCTTTGCTAAAGCCAACCAACATACGTTCAGTACCCGCTGAAATGAGGCTGCAAGTTGTTTGAATCAGCAATGACCCAGCTTGAGCAGTGGGTGCTGGGGCTTCAAGCACCTCAGTCAAACCGCTACCCATATGTTGCACAATTTGTCGCATGTAAATCCACTCGAGTTAAAGTTCTATAGGTCAGTATCCAGCGCAAAAGCCCCATCAATATACTGCCTAAACCATAATTCTAGGCACACTATGCCAAAGATAGTGTACGAGGCGTCCACCTTACCTGCACGATCTGCATCTAACAATTGACGTACAACGATTGGCTCGAATACTCCCCGGGCCAGCAGGCTTCGCGGCGAGAGCAAATCATCCACCAATGGTTTTAGTACCCCCTGCAACCATTTACGCAGAGGCACACCAAAGCCGGTCTTAGGCCGATAAATCACATCGTGTGGCAAATAAGGCTCCATTGCCTTTTTGAAAATCCACTTCCCGACTGTTCCACGCTGCTTCATATTAATGGGCAGAGAACCGGCTAATTCCACCAACTCTAAGTCAAGTAATGGCACGCGCACCTCCACGCCAGCAGCCATTCCCATTTTGTCGTTATAGTTCAGGTTGTGGTCTGCTAAGAAGTGCTTACATTCTAGATACAACATGCGATTCATTGGCTCAGTGTCAGCCGGCAAGTGCATCAAGGTCTGCAGAAGCGGAGCATACAAAGACTCTTCATCCATTTCAGCCCGAAAATTAGGGGTCAACAAACGCAAGGCATGAGAAGGGTCCAACCACAAAAAGTAACTAGCAAGCCGGTGCTCGACATCCTGACCTGCGCTCTGGAATGCCTTGGCAATCCGGCGCCCCAATGGGTTGCTGACCGGCAATAACCCAGTCAAAACAGACAAGCCTTGCCGCACCGGCTGGGGCCAAGCTGCCCACCAGCGTTCTTGCATCAAAGCGGAATGGCGTCGGTAGCCTGTAAAAATATCGTCTCCGCCCGCCCCTGACAGTAAAACTTTGATACCCTGTGTGCGAGCCAACTCGGATATAAATAGGGTGTTCAGCGCTGCCGGGTCAGGTGTAGGTTCGTCCAGCAGATACACCATCTCGGGCAAGCGGTCCATCATTTCATCGCCTACCTGCACCACATGCAAGTCCACCCCCACATGCTCTGCAACACGTCGAGCGTAAGGCAAGTCATCGGCAAAACCTTCAGTAGCCATTAATCCGTCTTTAATCTCAATGCTGAAGCACTGTAGTTTGCCTGCGTTGCCACTACTTTGCTGTTGAAGATGCTGCTGTCCAAATGCCACTACGGCCGAAGAATCTAGTCCACCGGACAAAAATGCCCCCAAGGGTACATCCGACAACATCTGTCGACTAACAGCCTCTTTGACAGCCTCCGCCACCTGTAAGGCAGCTTTGGTATCATCATGCGTAGTAGGCTGTTGATGAAAACTAATATCTCGGTAACTACTATCCGAAACCACCTTGCCCGCGCGAACAACTATCACATGGCCCGGCAGCACCTTGCGTATTCCCTGCACCACTGTTGCGGTACCAGGCGACCATAGATATCCCAGATGTGCCAACACGGCTTGCGGGTTAAGGCGCGGTTCGACCATTCCTGAGCGCAGGAGCACCTTCATTTCGCTGGCAAATGCAAAGCCGGAGCCGGACTCAGCAACATACAGTGGTTTGGCACCAAATGGATCTCGGACCAACGTCAACGTACTGACATCACGCTCCCAAAATGCCGCAGAAAAAATCCCATTTAAACGCGTGAAACAGTGTGCACCCTCACGAGCAAAAAGTGCTAGCACGACCTCGGAATCAGAATGTCCTGTAAATGTTTGACCAACGGCTTCGAGTTCAGTACGTAATTCTCGGTAGTTATAAACTTCGCCGTTATAAACCATAACGACACGGCCATCATGGGAAACCATAGGCTGATAGCCAGCATTGGATATATCGATAATAGAAAGACGAACGTGCGCAAGTGAAATATGCTTTTCATGATCGTGCCAAATACCAGAGCCATCCGGACCTCGGCGACGCTGCAAATAGAGCGCTCGTGTTGCATTAATAATCGGCAGTCCAAGACTCCCACTAATTCCGCACATTACCGAATATCCTTGAAACAATTAAAAAGTAACCCACAATTGTTGTCAGCATCATGGTTGGTACGAACAATATTTAGCGTTTTTAAAGAATGTTCGGACACTGCATCAGGATTGCAGACATAAAACTCCATAGCTTTGGTAAGGGCAAAAATATCTCGTGGAGCGATTAAGAAGCCGTTTACACCATCATGCAAAGAATCTGATATTCCACCGACGTCGGTACAAATGGCAGGCAATCCTTTAGCCATGGCTTCGATCAATGACAACGGGAAACCCTCAGCATAACTGGGAAGAACAAAAACATCGGCGGACGAAAGTTCATAGTCAACTTGCTCTGGAGACATCCATCCATGTGCCATGACACTAGATCCCCATCGCAAGGTGCTTATCCTCAGTTGCACCTCCTCAAGCAGCGTTCCACCGCCAATAAATGTGAAATTAAACTTATATTTATTTAGCAATATCTCCAAAGAAGCCAATATCTCATGAACACCCTTTTCTTTGATCATCCAGCCAACGAAGATAAAGCTTATCGATTCTCTGTTCATCGCTACTTTTGGCTTTGTCGCCACCTTAAGCAGCCTGGGTAGCCAATAGTGAATGGTGATGATGCGCTCATCCTTTACCCCGAACTCAAGAAAGGATTTTCTCCAGTTGGAACCACTCGCTGCTAATTTACTTGGAATCTTGAGTAACGAGCCGATCCAAATCCGTTTGAGCCAGTATGCCTTTTTTACTCCCAGAAACCAGCCATCCACAATGAAAAAAACGCACCGTACGCAAAATATTTTACAAATAATAGCCATTGCAATTCTCTCATAAAAGCTCCAGCCTGCTCCTGAGAAGATGATGACCCCAACGGGTTTATCGACTCGCAAAAAAGACACCAGATCATTTACCCGAGTCAGCCCAGCCTTAGCCCTTGTCAGTAGCGACTGATGCTCGAATCCTGAGCGTAAAGTGTTAATAATCTCGACCTCGAAACCGAAATTGTGTGCAAAATCGGCAAGGCTATTCGATAAAGTAAGCACACCACCATATTGTTGAACTGTACCGCCATTAGCCTTAGCGCCTACCAGAATATATTTATTCGAACTTATGCCATTAATTTTCATTTTGACTTTTGGTGACGGTGACTATCACCCTGCCAATTATGAATCAACCCTCAAGCCATGAAATGCCAGGGTCTTTGCCAATCCATTCTCAAGAGAAGTCGCGGGATTGAAGCCCAAGATGCGAGCCCCGCGAGAAATATCTAAAATACTTGCTGGTATATCTACAAAACGAGTGTCAATGAATTCTGCTTTGATTGGAGCGCCAATCAATTTAGTTACTGTCTTTATTATTTGATTTAACGTGTAGCCTTTCCCACTGCTGACATTGAATACGCTTTCCTTTGCATTACAATTTTTCATAAGCCATAACGCATCAGTGACATCATCGATGTACACATAATCCCTGATAATAGAACCATCACCTCTTATTTTGACCGCCTCGCCAGCTAATATTTTACCAATCATAATGGCGATGAACCCCTGTCTTCCCATGATGTTTTGTCCGGGGCCATATGGATTACTCAACCTCATAATCTTGCAGTCCAATCCATGATGATGTTTAAACAGCTGAAGATACTTCTCAATGGTGAGCTTGTTTATACCATGAGAGCTGATTGGGTCCGTAGGTGCAGTTTCAGCAATAGGTATTACCGCTTGCAAACCATACACCGAAGCGGATGAAATAAATACAATTCTGCGAACCTTTTCTTGCACACAAAGATTTAGTAACTGGAGTGTATGTATAACGTTGTGCGCCAACTCCAACCTTTCGTCCACGACATCCCCTGGAACAGTGCTAGAAATAAAGTGAAAAACCACCTCGACATCACGAAGGAGGTTACGTAACACCTTTTCGTCGTTAAAATCTCCCTTGATCCATGTTAGCTTTCCCTCGAACTCGGTAGGGCAATCCTTATGGTCCAGAACGCTCAAAATCTCACCCGACTCAAGTGCGCGCAAAATATAATTTCTACCAATAAAACCAGCTCCCAGGATTGCCGTCTTCGCTTTCATGTAATTACTATAATCTCTCAATAATGAATTACCTGAAAAGCTAAAAAAATCAGCTTTGAGGCATGCAATAAAATATTTATTTTAATTTGTTATTTAATGTATTAAAAGTAATACAACCAAACGGTTAACATTCTAATCTAGATGCTTTAATGAGAAATCTCGGCTGCCTTAATAGTAAAAGCCAACAAAATGAAGCAATAAAAATATAAGATTCCCAATAAATAGAATTTGTTACTCCGAGTCCAAATATGAAATAAATAGTAAATAACTTATACAACCCATCTGAGTTTTTCCAATTATTAAATGAAATAAGGTATTTGAAAAATAAAAAAGTAAACGGAACACCGAAACTAAGTGCTATTGCTAAATAAGAGTTATCAGAAATACTATAACCTTCGGGGGAACTTGCGTTTGCAGAAACTACTATAGGCGGTCCAATAAAAAAATGGGTAGCTGACTCAAAAATGAGTGAAAGTGAAAGTTGAATTTTTTCAACTCTACCTCCTAAATCTTGATTGAACCTATAACTTTCTAATATTTCGATATTAAAAAGAGTAGCAAAACCAAACAAGCATAGGAATGTAACCAATAAAAAAAATAGATTCTTCAAAGGATTTTTCAAAAATATGCAAAACAGTAAAATGCATAATCCGCTGACTAATGGATAACGACTTCCACCGAGCGAAATAGCATAAATCATGCATAATTGCAATGTCCAAAATACATAGTTTATGAATTTTTGGTTGTAAAAATGCCAAAAGGCTAGCGCAAACATAGCAATTAAAATCATATTTCCCGAAGTCGAGGCACCCAAAAGCATGTTTCTGGTTCGCTCACCATCAAAAATCATCTCTTGCGCTCCATAATCGTCTGGCTGTATTTGGATATTTGGAAAAAAATGTGCATTGATTATGTATATCATCGATGCTATGACACCTTGAATAATTAGAGCAGTAACCAGAAATTTTCTAGAATCCTCGAATCTTGAGAAAAAATCAGCCAAGATTAGATACATTGGGAACGTTAATACATACCTGTAATCTAAAATATTTTTACTTTCACCATACACCAGTGAAGACATATTTAATATTAAATAACCTAACAACGCAATCCCAATTAAGCAGGCTATTTGATTAATTCTGTTAAATTCAATTAGTTTAACAACAAATACTATCGCAAGGATAATGGTAGGAATTGCAACCCATGCGCTTTTACCGAATAAATATGAAGGTGCAATTTGATGAACTAAGTTTGTGATAGGCGCAAAGACTATTAACAACGCAATAATTGAAATGGCATATTTATTTTTCATTATAAAATTTGATAAGCGAGATATAAACTAGCATAGAAAAAGATTTCAATCTGATTAGGAAATTTTCGGTTTTTAAACATAATCTAAGATGTTTCGCCGAATCCTCATATTGTTTATTAACAAACTCATATCTGCCTTTTGCGTAACTCAAATGAATATCAGTTTTTGACCGCTGTGTGTCATTCAAGCAGAGCAGGTATTCCGATATCGCATATTGCATTGGTATAGACATATCTTTGTTTGAAACTCCTTTTTCATTGAGGTAATAATAACCAAGACTCATCGGAATATACAAAAAATTTCGCTTACATTCTGCTATCTTAAGCCATGCGTAATAATCCTCACATGCAACGAGTTCGGCATCCTCACAGAATCCACCAATTTCGACTAATGCATTTTTTCGAACCACAACAGATGAATTTGGTATCGCGTTGCCGTTAACAAGCAGATCTATTAGTACTGGTTGATCAAGCTGTCGAGATTTTATTTTTCTTAACCCAAAAAGAGAAAACTTATCCCTTACTATTTGAAGCTCGTGATAAATCAAGTCGATATCCTCTGCCATGTGAGTAACACACTCTTGAAGCTTGTTACAGGCCCACCAATCATCCGAATCAATGAAAGCGATCCATTCGCCTTTGGCTTCGCGTATTCCCATATTGCGTGAAGCCCCAATCACACCATTATTGTGAATTTTCAGTAGCTTAATTCTTGAATCTGAAAATGCCTGAACAACTTGATCAGTTTGGTCGGGAGAGTGATTATCAATCACAATTACTTCCCAGTTAGTATAAGTTTGGTTTAAAACCGATTCAAGGGTTCTACCAATTAGATTAGCATGTTTATATGAGGGTATAACCACAGAAATGAGTGGGCTTGTAAGCGCCTTCATGCTTGGCTAGATCTTTTTTTCACAAAAGTTCTTTGGCAAAATCGTAGAAGCTCATCTATCTCAGATTCCATATCTATGCTTGGCAATGCGATCAGCTTTGCCAAGTTAGCTGTTCGGAATTCAAGATGTTGAACCGCTCCAGTTTCGGAGGAATCTGGCCGATGAATATGTGGCTTGTTACCGATAACATGCTGACATCGTTGCCGAATCAATTCGGCCATCGAGATCACAGACATGGCGTAACCAGCCCCTAAGTTGATAGGTGAATTTCTGTTCCAAATATCGTCACACGTGGTTAGAATTCGAAAGGTGTCACAAACATTTTTCATGGGAATGAAATCACGCAATTGATTGCCGCTAGTTTTCAAAACGATCTGACCGGTCTCAACTGCTTGGCGGCATAAGTCGTTAACCAAGAGCATCCAGCAATTTGCCTCGGCGTGTGCTGGTGAGCCAAAGACGTTTGAAAGGCGTAACACAATCCCTTCTATTTGCTTACGCTGGGTGGCATATAGAACTGCTGACTCACCCGCCAGATGCGAGGTTGCATAGGGATGAAGATTGCGGGGGCAGGTTTCTTCGGTAATCGTGCCTTCAAGAGGACTGCTATACACGTGCGCAGTGGAGAGGTAAATAAACCGTTTTACCCGAGCCTTACTCCCCGCATCAAGCAAGCGGGCGGTAGCCACTCCGTTGAAGGCGAGCGCCTCCGCAGGATTGGCGACGCTGTCTGGTGCATTCATGCCCGCAGCATGAATAATCATATCGCCACCGACGCAAACGGAGGCCAATGCGTCGCAGTTATTCCAATTTATCTGGACTACTTCAGCTTCGCGCAACCACTCGGGGGGGGAACTTGCTGTGCGTGACCCAAGGACGACTTGATGACCGGCTTGATGAAGGTGCTGGGCCAGTCTTCCACCGACAAAGCCAAAACCACCGCTAATTAAAACTCGCATGTTGAAGACTTAATCTGTCGTTCCGGCACACCACCAAAGTCCATGCCGATTATTACCAAAATTGTGTATTTCATTTGTGCTGAATCTGCCAATCGTAAGGAATGCTTGAATCAGAGGCAGATTTACGTTCAATCTCGCTAGGGTCATGTGGCAAATCAGCACAGTTAACCAGCAATGCTGATGTATTACCGATGCACGCAAAGCCATACCAGAGGTCTGGTGGAATCTGTACGCGCAAATAAGAGTCCGGCCGGCCAAGTTCTAGTATCAGTAAATTTTTTCTAGTGGTTGAGCCTTGTCGATCATCATAAATCACTAAGCGAACCCTTCCGACCGGTACTGCAAGGTTTTGAGTTTGCTTAATGTGTAATTTCCACGCTTTAACAGCACCGGGCAACACTTCAGAAAAATAGCATTCACCAAACTTAATAAAATCTACGGCATCACTGCGCACCATATGTAACACTGCACCATGTTCGTCGGTCAACTCGCGCAATGCAATTGTTTTCACACCATCTATTTTAATCAAATTACTCATTATAATTCCACACCGCGCCTCTTATTTTGGCTATTTGGCAATACTGCTCAATCTGACCAACGGTAAAACGATACATATCCTGCTGGCGCTCATGCCAGCTACGATACCAATCTATAGTAAAAGCTACAGTCTCTGGAAACTGCAACACAGCCTGCCAGCTCAAATGAAACAGCGCCTTATCACAAGAAAGCTTAAGTAGTTGCGCCTCATGACCGTCATCTTCGCACCCTGGTGAAATTTTCCATTGCACACTTGGCCAGCGAATTGACATGGCATCTAATAACTCGGCGACAGTTTGATTGACATTGGCATTGGGCCCAAAGTTAAATGACTCCCCATTAAGCCCATCAGCCTGTTGCAAAAGTTTAACGCCTAACCAGAGATAACCACTCAAAGGCTCCAACACATGTTGCCATGGACGGGTGGCATGCGGACTCCGCACGGTAACCGATTCGCCTCGCGACCAAGCACGAATGCAATCTGGCACAATCCGATTATCGGCCCAATCTCCGCCCCCAATTACATTGCCTGCACGGGTAATGGTAACGCGTGTGGGAGTATGGCGAAGATAACTATGAAAATAAGACTGCGCCACCAGATCGGCGCAACTTTTTGAGCCACTATAGGGGTCAGTGCCGCCTAGCGCATCCGTTTCACGATAGCCCCAACACCATTCAACATTGCGGTATGCTTTATCACTAGTAATTAGCACAGCAGCACTAATCCAAGGCCTAGTTCGTAAACACTCAAGCAGATTGACCATTCCCATAGTGTTTGTTTCAAAGGTGGTAACTGGGTCTGCATAAGAGCGCCGCACAAGTGCTTGTGCCGCCAAATGAAACACGATATCAGGCTTAAACTTATCAACTACTTGCGCTAAGTGAGATCTATCACGAATATCACCTTCGTAGTGTTGCAAATGCTGCTCAAGACCCAACAACGTAAAATTAGATGGCGTACGAGGTATATCAACAGAAAATCCGGCAACTTCCGCACCTAAATGCTTAAGCCACAATGCCAACCATGAACCCTTAAATCCTGTATGGCCAGTGACCAATACCCTGCGACCGCGATAAACATTATCAAAACAAATCATATATTTAAACCTCGCCACGGAGCCTTGCCCGTTGCCCAAAGGTCCTCCAGTGCCTGCTTATCGCGAATGGTATCCATGCATTGCCAGTATCCCGTGTGGTGATAAGCCATCAGTTGATTAAACTGCGCCAACCTCTCCAATGGTTCACGCTCTAGCAAAGTATCATCACCATCAATAAAATCAAAAATGGCTGGTTCAAACACAAAAAAACCACCATTAATCCATCCTTCTGCAGCTTGTGGCTTTTCTTGAAAATTAACGACTTGCTCACCTTTAATCGTCAACTCACCAAAGCGAACCACAGGTCGTACTGCTGTAACCGTGGCTAATCGGCCATGGCTATGATGAAACGCCAGCAAGGTAGCAATGTCTACGTCAGCCACACCATCGCCATAAGTCAGCATAAATGTGCCTCCTGATTCCAGTCGCGACCTCAAACGCAATAAACGCCCACCAGTCATGGTACTGGATCCGGTATCAATCAATGACACACGCCAATCCTCTGCCGTTGGATTACTAAAATCCACCTGGCCACTTTTAAGGTGCATTGTTAAATCACTCATACGATGATGATAATTAAGAAAATAATCTTTAATGAACTCACCCTTGTAACCAAGCGCTAACACAAAATCATTTATACCAAAACGTTCGTATATTTTCATTATGTGCCAAAGAATAGGTCGCCCGCCCACTTCAACCATTGGCTTAGGCCTAAGTTGGGTTTCTTCGGAAAGACGCGTACCTAGGCCGCCGCAAAGAATAACTGTTTTCATAATAATTCCATTAATTTCATTTTCAAGAAAAATATAGGCTATGCTTAATCAAGCAATTCATAATATTGAGCTGTCATTTTTTCTGAAGTAAATAGTTCATTGAGTCGCCAGTATCCTGCATCTCCCATACGAAGTCTCAAATCGGCGTCTACCAACAATTTTGTTATGGCTTTGGCCAACGCTAATTCATCACCAGCAGCCACTACTAGGCCTGTTACACCATGCTCAACAACTTCTTTCATTCCGCCAAAATCCGAACATATAACAGACTTTTTTTGCTTCATGGCCTCCAGAATTACCATGCCGAAGCTTTCAAAGGCAACGGAAGGCACAACAAGGAGATCAATTTTTTGCATGAAAGAGTCGACGTTTTGATGAAAACCAAGAAAGGAAACCTTATTCGCGCAAAGCTGAGCCTTCTGCTTCAAAATTTGCAGATAGTGCGGATCCGGCGGGCCCAGCAATGCAAGCTCACAAGGGACAGTAACCAATCTGAAAGCATCGAGCAGAACATGTGGCCCTTTGTGGAAATAAAGTGCCCCCACGAAGCCCACGCAAAGGGCAGATGGATGCCAATCAAGAGTTGGACAGCAAACCTGGGATCCGTGCACAGTTTGCGTCATTTGGATCCCGTTGTAAATTCGGGAAATCGGACTCTTAAAAACATTAGACTCAAGCGCAACCTTAACGCTATCAGATACGGTGACAATAGATGTTGCACATTTATCCATTAACCGTGCCTGCATAAAGCGCAATGGCAAAAACAATACCCCCCAAAAAAAACTAGTGCTTTTTGCCGGGTGGCTGTGGATAACAATAATGCGCCTTGTTACGCGGGCCAGTACGGCAGCATATATGATCCAACGACACAACTGCCCGGCAGGCCAGCCACCGTTATGGCTAAAAACTGCGCTCGGCTGAATCTGACGCAAGCGCACAATGAGATAGAAAACAATTAGGGGAGACAAAGCAAAATTTAATAACCGTCCAAGCACAAATATGACTGCCCGAAATAAACACACGCTGTTGCCCGACGTGAGGACTCGCTTAAGCAGCGTGCTGGGCATATTAAAAGGCAAATTGTGAACTGCAACCTGCTTGTTATCCTGGAACGCCTCTTTTACTTCACCAAATGCCCAATGCTCATGGTTTAAAAGTATATCGACATGGTTTCGTTTTGACACCTCGAGAACGTGATTGACCCAGACCACAAACATACCTTTTGTGATTTTTATATATTCTTCTGAGAATATTAAAATGTTACCGGCCATCAAGACATGTGCGGAAAAGAGACAACACTGAAACCATTATGCCTACTTTCTAAACAGTCTCAGAATGGGATGTGTTAAGTAGTGCTTATAGCGACAGTCGACGGCACTTTGATCGGACCCCCATCCAAAGATGCGGCTCTTAATTTGCATGGAGTTTGCTACTAAAGAGAGCACAAAGCCTAGTTTTTCAAAAAATACATTATTGAACAAGATCAACTTCCACATTGGAATCGCGGTGTATTTTCGAATTGAACTTTGAATTGCTAATTTATCTCTTTTTGTTAGTGTAGACTTTTCATGAAGAGCAAACTCTAGCGCAAGGTCAAAATGCCCATAAATACTGAGCATAATCATTAGATTCCATAATTTTTTAGCTCTGTCGAGCGGAGACATGGCCAAACTGTAAAATCTTTCGAGTGAAATAACATAAAGTACATCCGCAAATAATATTTGGCCTCTAGTCATATACCTTGATTCTAAAATTTTACGTTTTGCGTAATACTTATTAATATCGAGCAAATCAAAACCATGCTGCCTAATCATTTTATCTACCTCACCAAACAAAGCCTCCCCTTGGTAAATTTCAGAAAATTCCACCTCAACGTCTATTAACAGAAGATTATCAAGATAGTGCCCTGCGCCTCTTAACACTTTAAGTGCAGCGCCTTGGACATCTATCTTGAGGGCGTCCGGCACGATATTTCTCTCCTCTAGAATCTTAGAAAGCGGGACAGTCTTGATTGGTACATTTTTTTGTACCTCCCAGCGTTCAGACAAAAAGAATCTGGAAATTACCGATTTATTAGGCTGAAGAATTGACGAGCAGCCTGGTTCGCGAGTTACGTGCAAAATATGATCTTCGACGGCATCAGACAATCCGACAGGGATGTATTCGACATTAGAAGATTTATTTTCAGCAATTAAAGCAAGGCATTCATCTTCATCTGGCTCAAAACCAATGTACGTAACGTATTTATTATCTAGCTGATCCCATGGCGGATTCCCCCCCCATCGCGCCCCAACATCAATCAACAATATTGTTTGATTCTCAGGAAACGGAAGTGTCTTTAAAAATGAAAAAATTTTTTGCATAGTTTTAATCAATGTAGGTGGATATATACTAATCATATATGCTCTATTGGTTACCCAATTGGTAACAATCGTGAGCCAAGCTCACTAGATGAGCCTGGCTGACCGTAAAGTGGCCTCCACGAACTGACTGGACTTCTATGACATGGCGATGAATCGAACCCAATTTTGACCGGGAGCATCGATGCCAGAATTTCTCAAAAGCTACGGAACTAAGGCACTACGCGAACAAGCGCTCGAAGCGATTTGTTGAGCGGAAGGATTCTTGCTGTCCGCGCTGAGCAGGTGATGCGCACTTCGCTCTACGAGAAGGCGTAAGCAAAGTTTTTCCATGCGTCTCTGATTGCTGGTAAGGCATTTCAGGTCACCGAGCCCCCTTCCATAGGGTTCCTTGCGATCTACCTGCTTAAGCGGTCACAGGGAGGGGTGCAAGCAATCACCCGAGATGATGACCGTAAGCAAACCAAGAGAGGTTACCGCGTTAAAGTGGGTCAATACCAGCCTCGGCAGTCTCAAGACCAGTCAATCGGGTTACTCTCATGCCCTCAAATTTCGAAAGTAATCTGCTAGTTACCTCGCCGCGTTGTGCTATCGATTGAAGCGGTGCTTTGACCTACGCACTCTCGGCAATCGCCTACTCGTAGCCGCTGCATTTTCTTCACTCAGATGCTCCGCTCCATTCCGTTGGCTGACGTTCATCGCTTTCAGGATTGATTATGTCCATTTTGCGTTTTGCGTCAAAAGCTTTTTCAATTCCTTTACTGGGTTCTTCTCCATCTTGGCATACTGTCCACAGAATGTCTTACGGGCATCCTGTACTTTTTGGCTTCCCCACCATTCACTGACATTGTCCCAATGCGAGGCAATAAGCTCTGCCGCTTGTTCAGGGGTATCCGCGAGAATGCCGGCGATCCTCAGCAGCTCATAATAGGGTTTTGCGCTGGGCAGAAGTTGGTCTAGGCCACCATACCAGAAGCATATCGTAGGGATATTCAAGGAAAGCGTCTCAAGGATTCCCGTCGAATCATAGGAATGGATCACCAAGCGGCTGCGTTTAATCAACTCTTGGATGGGTACCACACCAACTTCTATTTTTGTATGTGGACTGCGATCCCGCCAACGCTGCTCATCACACCAGGCCATATGCCTGAAAGCTGGATGAAGCCGCACTGTTAGTTCCCTCTGAATATGAGTCGGCAGAATTTCAACAAAGCGAAATTGTTCTTCCTGATACAACTTATATTCATAATAGATATCGTGAGTATATAGCTTGTGGTACAAAAGATTCTCAATCAGTAACAGCCCGCCTTTTTGATTAAACTGCTGTTTTTTTTTCAACATTGTTTTAAAAATGAATGCAGGAACGCTATTCTTGCTCTCGTCAGCCCAGCCCCAGGTTATGAACTTGTCAGAAGACTTTCTTTCGGGCCAGTCCGAATTACCGTCACAGATATGAGTGCCGTAATTGTTACCGTGCTGACCTGTGAAATATGGAAACCCCTCTTCTACTTTAGAGCCTGCCCATGCTTTAAAGATCTCGTCCGTATCGAAATTATTTGAGGTGAAAATAAATCTCGGCTCAGCTGGCCAAGGCAAAGATTTGATATGTTGGACTAGCTGGTCGTATCCTTCCAGATAACAAGTTGGGATAGATTCGCCCAGCAGGAGGCGAACGAACTGCTCGAAACCCTGAAAGTTTTCTGCATCAATACTAAAGCGTCGGTTCTTTTCAGGGTCAAGTACAGCGTTTTTCAGTGCAGGGCTTTGCCAAAATTGCGGACATTGCCCTAGACTGAGTTGCAATTTCACTTCTTCTATACGGGGCATGTAGCTACTAATAATAAATGCGTCACGTTTACAGCTGAACTTTGGCAGGATATAGTTAACTGCATTTATGATAAGGTCTCTAACCTTCTGGGCCTGCACAGTTTTGAAATTTTCTTCTTGTACGAAGCCCCTTATGCCCGCGAGAGGGGCATGATCCATCTCTGTCTTCACATTTCCCCAAAAGCTCAGGATTTTCGCATAAAGAACATGATTGAAAATGTCATCATTACTAGCCCAGATAAATGACAAAGAATTAGCTGTCACCAAACGATAATCGGTGGCATCAAAAACCGTGGTGCCTGATAATTCATGATCCCCCAGGACCTGCTCCAGAGTGAAATATCGATTGAAAATGACTGCGACATACCGTTTTAGCCAGTGACCAAGCACGATGTTCCAATAGCGCAAACTGTGATGGGTATTATGGAATGCATTGAGCGCATCCGCCACCTCGCCTAGGAGTTGGCTTGATAGTGCCTCAATGTAGGCGAGATCTCGCTCTTTCTGCCCGACCAGCAAGCCATAGGGTTCAGCTACCATAGCGTCCATGCCTTCCCAGACCTGCCTACGATCATAACGACGGCACCATTCACCTAGGAACAAAACGGGTCGGTCGAATTTCCAGGAGCGCTCGTCGGCGGTAGTAATGAGGTATCGGCTCATCGCTGTTTGCTGACTTCCGAACAAACGGAAAACAGCCTCACCCCACCAACCCCCATCCCATCGGTGTTCCCTTTTTCACATCCTGATTCACCCGACGGCCCAACAGTATGTCGAAATACTTCGGCGACAAACCCATCCCCGGACGGACGCAGCGTAAGTTTTTTGGCGTTAGCACATCACCCATCTTGAGATCCTCTGCAACATAAATCGATCGCCGAAAAACCAACGATTTTTTCTCCGCTTCACTGGGACCGAAGGTGACCTGACCGAGCGCCTGCCATGCACGTTCGGTTTCGACTACCAGTGCACGCATTTCATCTGGTTCCAGTGAGAAGCTACTGTCCACACCGCCATCGGCACGGCTCAGGGTGAAGTGTTTCTCGATCACCGTAGCACCATGGGCCACCGCCGCCACCGAGGCGCCGACGCCCATGGTGTGGTCCGACAGCCCCACTTCACAACCGAATAGGGCACGCAGATGCGGAATGGTCAGGATGTTGGTATTTACCGGTGAAGCCGGGTAAGTGCTTGTACACTTAAGTAGTACAAGGTCCTTGCAGCCCGCTTCACGCGAAGTTCGGACTATTTCATCAATCTCGGAAACTGTCGCCATACCGGTAGAGATAATAATTGGTTTGCCTGTCGCTGCGACCTTACGAATAAGTGGAATATCCGTGTTCTCAAACGAAGCAATCTTGTAACATGGTACGTCAAGCGTTTCGATAAAATCCACGGCGGACTTATCAAACGGCGTTGAGAAACCAATCATGCCGAGCTCTCGACAGCGATCAAAAATCGGCTTGTGCCACTCCCACGGGGTATAGGCCTCCTTATAAAGTTTGTAGAGCGACTTCCCTTGCCACAAAGAATTTAAATCGGAAATGAGAAAGTCTCCTTCATCCAAGTCCAGCGTCATGGTATCGGCGGTGTAGGTCTGAATTTTCAGCGCATGTGCGCCAGCCTTCGCCGCAAAGTCGACAATTTCTAATGCCCTTTCCAATGACTGGTTGTGATTGCCTGACATCTCGGCAATCACAAAGGGCTGGTTAGACAAGCCTATCGTTCTAGTTCCAATTTGCATGTTTCAATTCCTAATTTGCTTCACGAAGATATAGGATTTTTTATTGAAGCCCGCCTCTGAAAAAGCTGAAATTGAAGATGTATTTGAAGTTTTTATAGCCGCTTCGATTAACTCTACTTTAGGCCAATTATACTCAATCCATGACGTTCCCTGCTCAATCAGCTCCACGCCAATTCCCTTACCAAAATTCCCCGGCACCAAGTAAACCGATATGACAGCGCACTTATCTTCGCGGTCGAATCGTAAAACACCAACCGCCTCTCCATAAGACTCGCCTATCAATATTTGGCAGTTCGAATTTTTCAATGCCTTCCTAAACCAAACTGCATGCTCACTAAAAGCAATTGGATTTGTTCCCATAGAAAATTGTTTTATTTCTCTGTTGTTGCGCCAATTGAAAATTGGCTGACAATCCGACAACTGTGCCTTACGCACCATGATTGTAGGTTTCAAAATTTGCTTTGTAACCCGTCCGTCTCCTTGCCCATCAACAAGCAATACTCCCACCTTGCTCATGCTTGCCAATAGCCAAGGTGAGGCAAAGGTAATCCGAAAAGCTTGCTCTAGTAATTTTATGCCAATACTTTTGGCCTCTCCTAAATAGAGGATGCCACCAGATCTTGCTGCGGCCTCACAACCAGATTGCTGATTGCTCGCGATACTCATCACAATGGCAGGCAACCCTAAGCAACACCGTTCCCACATTGTGCCGCCACCCGCACCGATTGACAGGTCGGCTCTAGCCATCAACTCTGCTATGTTATTAGCTTGCCGGTAAAGTCTGGCTTTTGGCAATGCGGCGCAGAGGCTAGCAATGTCCTGCTGATGCGGGTTAGTAGCCCCCACAATCACGTCGATTGCAACATTTTTTTTGCCCAGTAGTTTTATTGCGCGTAACGTTTTGCCAGTTTCGTTTGCGGCATCACTTCCCCCAAAGAAAACAAATACTCGTTTAACACTACCATCCCGTACCTTTAGTTTGTCGCGCGCTTCCCTGAACTCAGGGCGAAGCAAAGCGTACTTCGGCCCGAGCAATTTCTTACAGGTTAATGGCACCAGCTTTTCATAACGCGCCTCCATATCATGATGTAAATTCTGATCGAGCAACAAGTCGCAATCATGCTTTCTATCTGCCAGATCATCGATCACCATAATGCACTTGGCATAAGAGCGCATGGCAGTCTCCCATTTAACGTCTAGCGCATAGTGATCGACAATCAGCCAATCTAAGTGCCCCAGAACTTTAAGCGCTTCTACCGTTTGATCTGCATCTTTTTCTTGGGTTGCGCCTAGCCATTTCGCGTGTGGTGAATCTCCATCTGTCGAGGACGTTGAGGAAGGAAGGCGAATCAGCCGATGATTCGAAGCTTCAATTAGTTCAAATAAATGGCCGTTGTGGTCGCGGCAAATAAATGTAATATCGGCGCCGTTCTCACATAATTTATTAGCCAAGGTCAGGCAACGCATGATATGACCCGAGCCTATCTGCGAGGAAGCATCAGCGCGAAAGGCAATCCGCATTTTCACTTGGCTACTTCTAAACTATGGAACGACTTGCGTATCGGCACACCTGCGGCTGCAAGCGCTGCCTTGGCTCCGGCGGGTGTCTGCTCCGTGAAATGAAACATACTGGCTGCCGCAACTGCCGAGGCCCCAGCCTGCTTGACCGCATCCACCATGTGCTGATAGGTGCCCGCCCCGCCCGAAGCAATCACAGGAATTTTCACCGCACTTACTACCGCCTCAATCAGCGCCAGATCGTAACCCTGTAGCGTGCCGTCAAGCTCGACAGATGTAATTAGGATTTCGCCCGCCCCCCGGTCTTCCAGTTCGCGCGCCCACTCACGCACCTTGCGCCCCGTGGGCTGCCGCCCTGCATGGCTGAAACATTGCCAGTCACCACCACCGAAATCCGCACGCACGTCGACGCTGGCCACCACGCACTGCGCACCGTGGCGCATCGCAATCTTACTTACCAGTTCAGGGTGGAAATACACCATCGTGTTGACACTGACCTTGTCGGCACCGGTACGCAGCAACCTTTGCACCTGGTCGATGTGCGATATGCCGCCACCGACGGTCAGTGGCACGAAACAGTCTTGTCCGAATTCGTCAATGGACTTGAAATCCGGATCATCCTTCGACTGGTGGGCCACAATATCCATTAAGATTAGTTCATCCACCTCGCGCTGGTTATAGACCTTGATGGCAGGCAAAACGGGGCCTACCCGGCGCCAGCTGTCAAAACTCACCCCCTTGACCAGTCCGAACTGCTTCCACAATAAAGTAGGAATTACCCGCACCTTCAGCATCTGGGCGCCTCAATGAAGTTGCGCAGCAGCCTGAATCCAGCACGGGAACTCTTTTCCGGATGGAACTGGGTGCCCCAGATATGGCCGCGTCTCACGGCAGCCGTCACCAGGACACCGTAGTCGGTTGTGGCCAGCACATTGGCCGGGTCTTCAGGCACGAAGGCATAACTGTGAACAAAATAGAAATCTGTACCATCAGGTATGCCATCAAACAGTACACATTTCTTGGAAGAAATTGTGACATCGTTCCAGCCAACATGCGGCACACGCAAGCTACAGCCCAGCCTACGCAGGTGATCCACACGGCCGGGAATGAATCCGAGGCCCGGGGTGCCATCAGGCGCATCTATATCTGCACCCTCCATACTGCTGTAGGCAAGTAGCTGCATTCCCACGCACACGCCAAGCAACGGCTTCCCCCGTTCCTGAACCTCATCCCATAACGCATCTGTCCACCCCCCTTCGCCCAACAGTCGAGCACAGTCGGAAAAATTACCCACGCCAGGCAAGATCAAGCTATCCGTGGCGTGCATATCTATGGGACGTGTTACCAGAATCGGTACGACGCGCAACTCTTCAAGCGCCCGCAGCACCGACCCCAGATTGCCCACCCCATAGTCTATGACACCGACTCTCATTCGTTGTCGTACTTAATCTTGGTGAGATGGCCGTAACGATCTTTGAGTAGGGCGCCACTATCATCGCGCCTGAATATTTTCTTGCTGGTGAACTTGTCGCACACGCGAATGAACTCATCCACCGTCATGTCCAGTGGTCGCAGAATGTCCTTAAGAGACTTACCCAGATACTCCCATGGGAAATGGCCATCCAGCCGCTTGACTGCTTCCAAACCATCTTGGCGCGTCAGCCGGCCGCGGCGGATGTGCAGGCAGGCCAGATCGGTCGCACGACCAAAACCGAATTTCAGGAATTTGAAGTAGTCGTGGATGCCGGTCTGATGGTTGTCAAGGTTCTCATAGTTAACCATCGAGCCCTCGACCACCTTGTCATAGGTGCTAAAACCGTTGGCCTGCGCGATCAATGTATTCGAGAGGCCGTCCCAGGGAATGTAGTGCCCGAGGAAGAGACCGGTCACACCAACTCGCGCAAGTTCCTTGTCGCTTGGATACGTGTAGCAGATTAGATGCTTGGCCTCGATGCCTTCCATACCCATTAGGTCCGAAACGCGCATGCCAAGCAGGCCACCAAATTCTTCAAGCCAGCGCCGGTTGAGTACATTATTACCAGCTGCTGAAGCCGGCCCTCCGTACTCGTTCTGCGAGTTCTCGCCCCAAACGATCAGTGGAACGTTGAACTGCACTGCAGCGCGCACAGGAATGGTGAAGATGCCAACGTGCTCGGGCCATGAAATATCGCCGACCTGCATTAGGCCGATACGGTTAAGCTTAGCTCGGATCAGCGGGTTGGGCGACATTTCGACATAATCCACGCCCATGTGCTTGAGGTTTTCGATGTTCTTTCGGCCTAGCTCAGAAAGGTCGCAAGTTGTGGAGGTTACGCACAACGGGTTCAGGCCGAGTTGCAGCATGCGTACCACCTGGTAAGTGCTGTCCTTGCCGCCACTAACAGGCACGATACAATCCCAGCTACTTCCATCCTTGCGGCGATATTTTTCCAATATTTGTAGCAACTCCTTGTATCGGGCATCCCAATCCACCTCCTTGCGCTTTTCATAACTCCGGCAGGCATTGCATACACCTTCTTCGTCGAGATGCAGGTCCGGTTTGGTGTCCGGCATTACACAATGTTTGCAGTAAGTCAGCATGTCAGTCTCTCTTCTCCATGAGGAACCAAGTGATATCGTCTTGTGGAAAGCTAGGATCGCGCCGGTACGCGAAGCCGTAATCCACAAGTTGCATCTGCGGATGGTGGTCCATAACCTCGCCCGCAAAGTCGCGTTTGAAGAGACGGTCAGTATGTCCCCGATAGGAAATAGCCACCGGCGAGGGGTTGTAGTACTCGGCTAGCAGCAGGTAGCGGCTGGAGGCGGATACTAGTTTGTCATATACCTGCGGCAGTGCGGCGGGGTTAATGTGAATGAGCACACCCTTGATGAGCACTAGGTCCCACGTACGGTACGGAGTGAATTCGAGGATAGAGGCGCTTTGTACATTGCCAGGGGAAATGACATGCGCCAACTCGCGTGCAGCGTTGGCGTTGATCTCTATGCCGTGCATCTCCAGTGAAGGGTGTAGCAGCTTAAGGGCCCTCAAGTTCATGCCAATATTGGCGCCAAATTCAATGCATGACTTGATGCCACGCCCAGCACGCAGAGCCTTGGCGAAAAAATCCAGATTCGATGCCAACAAAGCGTCGCCCTGGTTCCGCTGTATGTATTCGGTGCCAAAGTCACCGGCCCAGAAAGCCTCTTGCTCAGTTTTGAATTTGGTTTCAGCGTTCATTTAAATTTTCTTTTTCCAATAGTTGATAAAAAATCAGTGCTCGTTCCCAATCGTCGGCGGTATCAATATCAACCACACGCCAGTTAGGTATGAGTAGCCCAACACCACTGCGATGTGTTTTATCGTTGGTAAGCCATGCATCCGCTTTACCCCAATAAAACTGGCCAGCGTCGTGATAGCTCGGCTCTAGATCTTGCGTCCGGATAAGTTCAAATTCGGGGTAAAACGGTAGCATTTGGCCATCGGGCAGGCGGCGCAAAGCTCTCTGGATAGCTGATGAAAACTCAGTTACCGGAAAGCTGTAGGCCGCCTGACTGGTTTTAAGTAGATCAAGCGCGTGCCTTAGGTCAGTTGAATTAATAAAAGGCACACATGGGTAAATGCAACAGGCGTAATCAATGTTCCACCCTAGCGCTCGGCAAGCTGTGATAGCGTGAGCAATAACAGGCACAGTTGCAGTGTAGTCATCCGCCAACTCCACCGGTCGTTTGAAAGGGGTCTCCGCGCGGTATTCTCTGGCGATGCGAGCGATCTCCTCGTCGTCGGTGCTGACCATCACATGATCGAACAAACCGCAATTTCTGGCAGCGTCGATGGCGTAGGCGATCATCGGCTTGCCCGCAAATTCGCGGATGTTCTTTCGCGGGATACGCTTACTGCCTCCGCGTGCAGGAATAACGGCAACTTTCATAAAATATCTCTCAGTGCGCTCACTACCTGATCCTGCTGCTGATCCGTCAATGCTGGGTACAGCGGCAGAGTGATGGCTGATTCGCCGTACGCTTCTGCTTCAGGGTACTGCCCCTGCGTAAAACCGAGTTCGCGATAGTGGGGCTGCAAATGCACAGGCATGTAGTGGAGGTTGACACCAATGCCATGCTGACGCAGTTCCCCGAACACCTGCCGGTGAGTCTTGGCCGTGGCGTTGTGCTTCAGCCGAACTACGTATAGATGAAATGCGGACTGGTTTTGAGGTTGCACTGTTGGTAATTGCAGTGGCAAGCCAGCCAGCCAAAGGTCGTAGCGTCGTGCCATAGTATTGCGACGTTCAATGTAGTCATCTAGTCGTTCAAGTTGGCTCGCCCCCAGCGTGGCCTGTATGTCGGTCATCCGATAGTTGTAGCCGAGCATCTGTTGTTCGTAGTGCCAGGGGGCAGGGGATGGCCGCAGGAACTTGTCCGAATCGCGCGTGATACCGTGACTGCGCAACATCGCCATGCGTTCGGCCAACTCTTCGTCATTGGTGAGCGCCATGCCACCTTCGCAGGTGGTAATGATCTTTACAGGATGAAAGCTAAACACAGTGATGTCTGACCAGCGGCAACTCCCGACTGGCTCGCCATATCGCGAAGCGCCGATGGCGTGAGATGCATCTTCCAGCACGCGGAAGCCGTATTCCTGGGCCAGATCCCAGATTGCTTCCTGCTCGGCGGGCTGGCCGGCAAAATGAACGGGGACCAACAATTTGGGCAGACGCCCTTCCAGCTTAGCCTGAGCAAGTTTTTCCCTTAACTTTGGAACACTCAAATTCCAGGTGCGGGGGTCAATGTCGACAAAATCTACTTCCGCGCCGCAGTAGCGCCCACAGTTTGCTGAGGCGACAAAGGTGTTGGGTACAGTCCAAAGCCGGTCATCGGGCCCCAGTTCTAACGCCAAGCAAGCGATGTGCAAAGCAGAGGTGGCGCTGTTGACTGCGATAGCGTAGTCGGCGTTCACCAGAGAGGCGACAGCGTGCTCGAAACGTGGAACAGCAGGGCCTTGAGTAAGGAAGTCCGAACGCAAAACTTCCACTACTGCGTCGATATCTGTCTGGGTAATGTCCTGGCGACCGTATGGAATCATAAGACGCCCGCAAGGTGATTAAATGCGACGATTTCCTCGATGGTCAGGAAATGTGGGTTCTTGCCTGAGTGGTATTCAAAGCCCTGCTCAACTGGCCGCCCTGTCTCGCCGAGCTGGTCTACGGAGAAGTCAACAACACCTGAGAACTGGATAGTCGGTTTGATAACAAAGTGGTCGGTAAATTCCAACGTCAAGTGGGAGTCGTCGGCCGGGCACATGATCTCGTGTAGCTTTTCGCCGGGACGGATACCGATGATCTTATGCGGCAGGTTGGGCGCCATTGCCCTAGCTAGTTCAACTACATTCACTGAAGGAATTTTGGGTACGAAGATCTCGCCACCATGCATTCGCGCAAAATTCTTTAGCACGAAATCGACGCCCTGTTGCAGGGTGATCCAAAAGCGGGTCATCCTCGCATCTGTGATGGGTAAGTAGTCGCAACCTTCATCAATCCGGTTCTTGAAAAAAGGCACTACCGAGCCGCGCGAGCCAACCACATTCCCGTAGCGAACAGCAGCAAATCGGGTCTTGTGCCCGCCGGCAATGTTATTGGCGGCCACGAACAGTTTGTCGGAGACGAGCTTGGTTGCACCATACAAATTGATAGGGTTGGCCGCCTTGTCGGTGGAGAGGGCAATAACCTTCTCAACATTATTCGCAAGCGCCGCTTGGATAACGTTCTCCGCTCCGTGGATGTTAGTCTTGATGCACTCCATCGGGTTGTATTCTGCTGCCGGCACCTGCTTGAGCGCCGCCGCATGGATGACATAATCCACCCCGCTCATGGCCTGAATGAGGCGATCGCGGTCGCGAACATCGCCGATAAAATAGCGCATACGATCCTGATCGAGGGTCTGCTTCATCTCGAATTGCTTGAGTTCATCGCGAGAGTATATGATCAGTTTCTTGGGCTGATAGCGCTCCAGCAACGTTTTGACGTATTGCTTGCCGAAGGAACCGGTGCCACCGGTGATTAAGATGGATTTGTTGTTGAACATGAAGTTTTACAATAACTCAAATTATGGAGTAGCAGAGTGTGTTCGTAATTGATACTCAGGAATGGGCACAGACCCTAATTCTTTCTCAAAGATCGACTGAAGAATTGAGTTACCAGGGTTGTAAATCATGATTGAAGAAAAATTGGTCGCCTCAACATCCTTTCGCCACTGAATATCATCAATTTCAAAAAGATAATCCAGAATAAGAACAAAAGAATCGGAGTCAAGGCGATTGGTCCAAAAGGGGCCTTCGGTGGGGAAATCACCTGGCCAGCCATAGTTCCACCCGTGGACACCCAAGAGATTGCCTCGAACGGAGAAAATTGCCGTCTTCTTACCTCGAGCAATGGCCTCGTAACCAAGCGTTGAATCAACCGCGACTACTACATCGGCAGCATCAAGCGCCTGGTAGCTAGGATAAAGCCCCTGCGGTTCGAGAAATACGCACTCGTCGCCAAGCAACTCGCGAAAATAAGCCTCTTCCTGTGCACGCAAATCGCAGCGCTTAGTGTTTCTTGGAATGATCGCTAATCGTTTGTTTTTGTTCTTAGCGTAATGCGCCAAGCATTGGATAATGGGGCGATCCACCTGCCCAAAGTATGCTTCATGAGTACAAAAAATACCGCCCATGTAAAATCCATCCTTATGCCATTGTGACACAAAAGCAATCACACCCCGGTGTAGTGGCTGAGTTCTAGGTACCCGATTATTCTTTATCGAGCCCATTGGTACAACATTGCCCGTGATATATCGGGCGTACTCCGCTCCGATTACAGGGCCGAATAACAACATATAATCAATTGTCAGTTTACTGCAACTGCCCGCATCCATTTTTTCGAGCGTCTCGAAAATGTCCGCATAATAACCTCTCAAGCCATTCTGAACGAAGAGTGTCTTTACTTCTGGGTGCCTCTGACTAATCGTTAAAAAACTCAGACTATTGTCGATGAATGTAACAATTAAACGCGGGCAGACTCTCTCGATGAAACAATCCACATAGGCGTTTGATCTCTTTCCGCCCCTAATAAGACTAGCGAAAAGCACTAACATGTTTATCTGCTCGCCACGTACATGCAGCACTTCCGGCTTCCATGGATGTAGGTATTCTAAAAGGACATCCTGATTGCAGGCATCGTAGATCAATACGTCACTCAGCCTTGGCCAATACCAGCACTTCTCAGCGCGCAAGAAATAGCTAATAAACCTCAATAGCTTTTTCATATAAGAAATCTTTTTAGAATCTTCAAACCTACTTCGCCACTTTTTTCGGGATGGAACTGACATCCGTAAATATTGTCTCGCCTGATAACCGCTGACACCAACACGCCACCGTAGTAACAATCTGCAATACGGTGGGCGGGGTCGGTCGGGCTGGCCATAAATGAATGTACAAAGTAGAAAGCTTCGCCTGGCTTAACCTCTTGTAGCAGCGTGCCATCCCAGTTCTCGTGTCCTTGGGATAAAACCAGGGCGTTCCAGCCGATGTGCGGAATCTTTTGTGGGTGGCCGTCGGCTTTTATTGCGGGTACTTGGACCACTCTGCCTGAAATCAGCCCGAGACCTAATGTAGTAATAAACTCCTCACTTTCGTCGAGCAACATCTGCATACCCAAGCAAATCCCTAATAGCGGCGTTCCCTTTGCCGCCACTTCCCGGACAACTGCATCAAGCCCCTGTCGACGCAGTTCAGCCATGCCATCTGCGAAGGCCCCTACCCCCGGCAATACCACCCGCGGAGCGGAAAGTATGGCATCGTGATTGGCTGTCACTATCACTGTCGCCCCGCAATATTCTAGAGCTCGACGCACGCTGAGCAGATTGCCAATACCGAAGTCGATGACTGCGACTTCAGGCGTACTCATAGCTCCTCACTTTAATGTCAGCGGCTTGCGCGACACGGCGGATATCACCAATGACAGCCCGACGATAGTGTAAGATATCTGCCATAGCTATGGCGTCAACGTTACCAAATAGGACTGCATCGATCAAATCCTCTGGCTTACCCATGCCCCCGCTGGCGATTACCGGCACTGAAACTTCCTGAGTCACAGCCCGCAACAAAGGGATATCAAACCCCCTTCGGGTTCCTTCCCGATCCACAGAAGTCAAAAGAATTTCCCCTGCCCCTAAGGCGACGCCACGCTTTACCCAATCGATTACATCCAGACAAGTACGCTCACGTCCATTATCGGTATAAACCTCCCAGTGATCGCCGATTTGCTTGGCCTCGATGGAAAGCACCATGCACTGGCTGCCAAAGCGTCGGGCAATGTCACTGATAAGTTTTGGATTTGCCACAGCAGCCGTATTCACCGCCACCTTGTCGGCACCACAACGCAGCAGGTGGCTGGCATCCTCTACGGAACGAATGCCACCGCCCACAGTCATCGGCACGAAAACATCCTGGGCTGCACTTTGGACGATATCGCCCAAACTGTTGCGGCCATAGAGACTCGCCACACAGTCCATATAGATCAATTCATCGGCACCCTGGTGGTAATAACGCAATGCATGCTCATTCGGAAAACCGAGCACGCGAAGGCCTTCTAGATGAATGCCTTTAATTAGATTGGGGCCTTTTATATCTAACCGAGCGATAAGCCTTGTCATGCGATCTCTAACCTGCTCTCGATTTCCTCTCTCCGATATATTGGACATATCCATGACCGTACAATATCTTTGAGAGCCAATAATTTCTATCGTAATGCAATGGTGCAAAAAACTTTCTCACATCGGCTCGCCTGGTAAATGAACTGATTCGCCTAACCTGTTCGAAGCCTGCTTTTTTATATAGCTTCTCAACATACTCAGGTGTACACTCATTTGACCACCAAGTGGGGGCCTGAATAAAGTTTTGAAGAAAAACACAATAATCTTCCCCGAATAGCGATTTAAGAACACCAACGTCAATCGCTTCTCCCCCGTATTTGCAAGAATCTTCCCCAATTTTCTCAAATGCTTTGTGAAGCTGGTCTGGTGTGATTTCATCAATGAATTTTTTAAAAACAGGATCAGTCTTATAGTGGCTTCGGAGTGCCGGAAATATGACTCCCTGCATTACCCCGCCACATGGCCCCCAAGATGTGTACAACGCCCCATTCACAGCTGTTACTCTTGCTGCATCCATAAAGCCTTTTTCAATTTCATCCAAATTTTCTAGATGAATAAGAACTCCGTTTACTGATACGAAATCAAAACTTTCATCTTCAAAGGGAACATTAGTCACCGATCCTGTCTTGAGCTCAAATCTACCCTCGTGAAAACCTGCGCGTTCAATATTTTCACTAAGAGGCTTTATCCAATCACTATCAATATCAACTCCGGTACAATATATTACCCCAAGTTCTAGGAGCCGAATCATCATTGCTCCGATATTGCCACATCCAATATCAACTGCGCGCTTACCCTTAAACCAATCAGCCGTCATTCCTAGTGTGTTTTCCTTGTACATTCCAGAAATTCTAGAAAAAGCATCTTTATTTCCCGAGATCCTCTCGTGTTGTTTTTGATAGATTGATCTTGTATTTTTATCGTGGCTAGACATATTATTCTCCATGAATAGATATTATTAATAAGGCCGAAACGGAATCAAAGTGCAGTTGTAAAACGAATTTAAAGTCATTATCTATACATTAATTGTAACGATACTTGATTTGTTTTAAATACATCGGAAAGCGATGCCTAAAAATGCCCGATAGTTATGCTGAATATATTTAGCCTAACTCGAAAAGTTCTCGATGCCGTTAATATGGTTTTGGTTCTTTGATTGATAAACTATTTGGAATAATTACCTACCAAATGCTTACCAAAGCACTGCTCAATCTCTTATACACCCGAGTAAAATGGCCTTGGCATTCAAGCCGAAATACCAGCCAGTTGATAAGCTGATCGCTGTTGATACCTTTGCAAGATAATAATCTCGGCAGAGCCTAAAGAGATTTTTAGCTTACCGCAGAGCATGTTTTTACAATAGCTACGCTCTATCTTAATCGTCTTAAACGAACCGTAAATTCACACTTGAGGCCATTCAAAAAGTTGGTCGTATAACCTAAATAATATAAGCTCCTGCAACAATTAGCATCCCTGAGGATGCATTAGTTGTGAAATACCCTAATTATTTAGATAGCAATTAACTAATTTTATTTTTCAATGCCCAAGCGCCATCCACCTTATGCCAAAGATGATCTGATCGCCAACTATCGATCACATCATGGAATTCTGCCTCAGTGATAGAGCAATATTCCATAAATTCACTGAAGTATTTCCCTGGAAACTCACCATCATATCGATTGACAAGCGAGATACCCTCCTCGCGCGTTATTTTCCCATCGCGAATTTCGTGCGCCGTGTCCGAAGTCGTCCTGCCAATACCGAATTTTATGTAAGCAAGGTAGTAGTGAAACCCATCGATGCAGTCATCAAGGCTTGCATATTTTGAATAAGTGCCTTCAGAACGCTCGGTATTTGACATGAACCCCGTGTTCTCCGTACAGTAATAAAAGTTTTCTTGCGGATCCCAGAATTTGTAATAACCAAGAAAATGAATCTCCGTGCGGTTACGGATTATCTCATCATACTGCGGCGCCTTAAATGGCCTTAAATCAGCATCAGACACCCCGTGCTCAGTCCAAAACTGTGGTGGAAGCCCAGAAAAATAGTGCAAATCGTGGTCCTCGATATCCCGGTCAGGGCGGAAGGCATTCTTCATGTCACCGCCGTACTCAACTTCGCCATTCTCTCCATACATAATCAAGGACACCCCATACTTGACGGCCATATGCAAAGGAAAATTAGTTTGACCGTATATGAATGGCTGGAATGGATCGCCCAAATGTTTGAATGCCAAGTGTGTTAGCTGGCGCGTGACCCTACCATTTGGCGTTCCGAGAATATTATCAAACCCGGAAGCAATAAAAGCATCAAGATTTCGACGGCCAATTGCTGTTGCCTTTAGCGGCGCCCAGGTCACAGCAAGAGGGTTCATACCGTATTTATATTTGAGCTGATGGGCAACGAAACCACCATCTTTTCCGCCACTACATGGCACTATAACGTCGTACTCGCCATTATTTTTTTTGTGCCGATTGCATAACTCAATGAGTTCTTTTTCGCGTTCACTCCAGTCAACATGCTTTCGCTTGTATTCAGCATAATTGCAGGCTGAACATACTCCATGCTCATCAAATGTGATGCGTGGCCGTTGGTTTGAAACCGTACACTTCCTGCAGAATTTGACACCGAAAGGCAAATTATATTTCCCAATTACATCTTTTTTTTCCATTTCACTTAATCCTTCAGTGGAGTTTTGCTACTTGATCCTAAGCGCTAATCTAAAATTTAAACTCGCTAGAGTTGAGCGTTTTGGGAATGCTTTGCATGCGCCCGCTCTAAGTCATCCGCATTCCCCACATCAAGCCAAGGCTCATGCATCGGGTAAACAATGGTGCGCGCAGCCCGTTCTTGCAAACGGCTGAACAGCGTCGGCATATCGCAGTGTTCATCGGCACTCAAGGCATCGAGTGCGCAAGGCTCTAATACGTAAACACCGGCGTTGATATGACTACGAAAGATAGGCTTCTCTTCAAAGCCTACGATATCCACACCATTGGTTTTTACCACACCAAACGGATTTTGCCACTCGTATAACCTTACCGCCATCGTTGCCGATGCATCGTTGCGTTTATGAAAGTCTAGCAAATCCCCGTAGCGGATGTCAGAGAGTAAATCTCCGTTGGTCACCAGTATAGACTCCTTAGGTTGTGTGGGTAAAAGGCCCAACGCCCCAGCTGTGCCCATCGGGGACTTTTCACGCAGGTAGTCGATCCTCACCTGCCAGCGGCTTCCGTCACCGAAATAGTCCACGATCATGTGACCGAGATAGTGTATGGCAATGACAAAGTGGTGAAAGCCTTCGGCCTTAGCGCGCTCAATGATGTGCTCTAGTATTGGCTTACCGGCAATCGATAGCATCGGTTTAGGACAATCATCAGTGAATGGGCGAAGACGCTTTCCCAGTCCGCCAGCCATAATGACCATGATGTTTGGTCGACGTGATGGTGTAATTACCTCGTCCCATGTATGTAAACCAACTACACGTCCTTCATTGTCAACAACAGGCAGTTGATGGACTCTGTTTGCTCGCATAAGGTGCCATACGGTATCACGCCCCATTTCCGGCGTTGCGACCATAGGGGTCAGGAACATGATGTCGTCGACTCGACTCTGCAAGTCAAGACCGCGAAGTAATGCGCGCCGAACATCTCCATCGGTTACGGTGCCGCATAAAGTTCCGTTTTCGGAAATAATTAAAGCGATTTGTATCCCTGACTTATCCAGATTCAGGATTGCCTGCTGAATACTTGCTCCCGTTGGCAGCAACGCTTTGTACCAGGACTGATTTTCAAATAAAGTCATTAATTTAATTGATTTACGCGCGATTTCAATCAAATCGCGCCATATTTACGTACTGCGGCACCCAGAATCATGTGCCCTGATTTTAGATCCCTTACCAGCGCCACCCCTGCTCCTACCACTGCTCTCTCACCTATACGAATGCCCTGAATTACAGTTGAGCCGCTGCCAACAAAACAAGAGCTTCCCACTAAAACAGCACCGCATAGCGTGGCCCCTGGTGCAATGTGCACATGTTCACCGATTTGGCAATCATGGTCAATACAGGCATGAGTATTGATGATGCTATTTTGACCTATACAGCAATCAGGCTGAACGATTGCACCCGCCATAATCTGGACCCCGTCTCCTAAAAGAGCAGTTGACGCAACCCAAGCTGCTGGGTGAACCAGAGCTGGAAACTTAAACCCCAATTGTCGCAGGCGAACATAAATCTTTTGACGCGCAAAACTTCCTACAAGCTGACCAATGCCATTGATAAGCCCCACAGCGGCAGGGTCTAATTGCGCCAAGGCTTCATCCCCTCCAAGAATGGGAACTCCTCGCCAGTGGGATTGGCCTTGGTGCAACAGTTGAGGGTCACATACCCCCACAATGCTACGCCCAAGTGCTATCGCTAGCGCATGCAACACCTTGGCGTGACCACCGGCACCTATCATCACGAGTGGCTGACTGGACATCACTGGTCCACTGATGACACTATGATTTCGCCTGTGGCAAAACAGCGACTGGCCGTCTGACCAACCAAGCCCCACAGTGCCGTAGGCGGCAGGCCAGCCCCGCTGCGTGCTGTGGTTAAGTCTTGGCGTGACAGGACAGCGCCTGCAGTGATGTCACGGGCAGCCACCACCTGCTGGCGAGCAGCCTGACGAGTGTCCCATTCGCTGGGTTGCGGCGCTTTGCAGCCATCGCCCAGCGCCAATTGCAATGCACGAATGTTTTCTACCATCTGTTTCAGCTCATCCGGATCAAGCGAGGCCTGATGATCCGGTCCAGGCAGAGCTCGATCCAACGTGAAATGCTTTTCAATGATGGTGGCGCCGCGTGCTACCGCCGCCACCGGTATCAGGATGCCTTCGGTATGATCGGAATAGCCCACGGCCAATCCAAAGGCGGAAGCGAGTGTATCTATACCGCGCAGATTGACTTCATTCAAGGGGGTCGGATACTGCGAAGTGCAGTGCAGCAGAGTGACGTGACCGCGCAATCTATTTCTGCACGCTGCATTGCTCCAGCTACGCCAGACCTCGTTCATATCGACAGGCTCGGACTCTGCATTCAGTGCATGCGCCACGATAGCCAGCCCCTGCTCCACTTCAGACAAGGTTGCCATGCCAGTAGAGAGAATCAGCGGCTTACTTGTGCGGGCGAATTGCCACAACAAAGGGCCATTGGTCAGTTCGCCCGACGGTATCTTGAAAAGGGGCATGCCCAGCTCAACCAGGAATGCGAGGCTGTCCGTATCGAATGCGGTAGAAAGAAATTCAATATCCTTTTTCTGCGAATAAGCCTGTAGTTCTTGGTGCCAATCGCGCGGCAATTCCAGTTTTTTCAACATCGAAAGCTGGCTTTCAGCGGCATTGGTACTTTGCTTTTGGTAAGCAGCCTTTAGAGCACTTTTCGAGGCAAGCTTTTGCGCATCGAAGGTCTGGAATTTCACTGCGTCTGCGCCAGCCTCGGCAGCGACATCCACTAGCGAAAAAGCCAGATCGCGCTGCCCGTTATGGTTTACGCCGGCTTCGGCAATGATGTAAACATGGGAAGGATCTGATCGCTTCATCGGTAAGTACCCAAGTCATAAAAGTGTTTGTGAAAAGGCCCCGTGTGCGACTCAAGAACTTTGACGATTGCCGTGGCCGCGCTGCCTTGTCCGTAGGGATTTGAAACGTTCCGGCACATCTCTGAAAAGTCTTGTGAAAGCGCTTTAGTAAGCGCCTTCTCTATCTCATCGGCTGTTGCAGGGCAGTGCAAAACCGAGTCTGCCGCCAACCTTCCGAGTTGCCTTAAACCAATATTGACAGTCGGAATTCCGAATGCAGGGGCTTCAATAATGCCACTGGACGAATTGCCCACAACTGCCGAAGCCTTGCTTAGCGCGCTCAAATAATGTTTGAAACCGAGTGATGGAATAGCGAGAATTCGATGGGTTTGGCTACGCGCATATGCTTCTAGGAGAGGAATGATCACTCGCCCTCCGTTATCAGCATTAGGGTAGGTTAGGATGATTTGATAATCAGGGAATTTGTCGAGCGCAACCAAGAGGGCCTTGAAACTTTCCTCAGGGTCTTCTTCGAGCAGGGTGACCGGGTGATACGTGACGAGTAGATAGGGTTCGCGCAGTTCGAAATTCAAGCTAGCGGCGAGTTCACTCAATACCATCCGGGGGCTGCGTTGAAGGTGATCGAGGCCTACAGCACCAACATTAAAGACCGTAGATGGGGCTTCACCCATCTGAATCACTCGTTGCTGATATGGTTCAGCTGCAACGAAATGAAGACTTGCCATTTTAGTAATCGCATGGCGAATTTTATCATCGTAGGCTCCTTCGGTGATCTCACCACCATGCAAATGCGCAACCGGTATGCGCATGATGAGTGCAGCCTGCACGACTGCAAGCCCTTCGAAGCGGTCACCAAGCACGATCAGGACGTCGGGCCTTAGGCGGTCTAGCGCATCGGCAAAGCCGATGGTGCCTAGCCCCATGGACTTGACCACACCAACTTGAGTATCAGAGGACAAGAGCATTTCAACTTTGGCATCAATGTTGAACCCGTCTTGTTCGATTTGCTTCCACGTTTCACCAAATTCGGGTGACAGGTGCATCGAAGTGACGAGCACCTGCAGTGCCAGCGTTTTGCTGGACTGGATGTCTTTCATGAGCCAGTACAAAAGCCCGTATTCGGCGCGAGTACCCGTAAAAACTGCAATCTTTCGATTCATTGCAGGAACTCCGACAGCACGCTGCTCGGCAAATTGACAACCCGTACTTCCAGCCACTCGGCATTGCTCAAATCGCCCTTGCGGCATTTTGCGTAGATGGGCAGGTGGTTCATTAAATGCCAGATCGGGCGGGTCATCACACCTTGATCGTTCGTCGTTTTGATCAGCGCGTCGCGCTGATCGCTGCTTTCACAAATCACTGCATTGAGCCAGTAGTTGGAGCGACAGTCTGGTGGTTCCTGGAAAAATTGCAGCTCGCTACCATGTAGCTCCTCCGCATAGCGTGCGGCCAGAGTGCGCTTAGCCGCAATGAACCCTTCAAGCTGCTCTAACTGCGCACACCCTAGTGCGGCATTCAAATTTGGCATCCGATAGTTGAAGCCGACTTCGTCATGTACAAACTCGTAGAGGTGTGGCTTCCTGGCTGTAGTGGTGAGGTGTTTTGCACGCATACCCAGCTCTTCATTGGTGAGGATCATGCCACCGCCACCCGTGGTAATAATTTTGTTGCCGTTAAAGCTGATGGTGCCAAGCTTGCCAAAGGTGCCGGTATGGCGCCCCCTGTAAAAGCTGCCCAGCGATTCTGCTGCATCCTCGACCAATGCTAAGTTCCAGCGTGTACAGACCTGCACTAGATCATCAAGCTCAACGGGGTGCCCAAAGGTGTGCATGGGCAAACAGGCACGGATGATTTTATCGTCGTCTTTTGTGCGGCATGTACCTTCACTGTCCAGGCGTGCGTTGTCATGCAGCCAGGCATCCAGCGCGTGCGGGGAAAGGCCAAGGGTATGCCGGTTCACGTCGATAAAGACCGGTTCTGCACCGCAATAGTGAATAGCGTTGCAGGTGGCAATGAAGGTGAGTGACTGGGTAATGACGAGTTCGCCGTACTTGACGCCCGCAAGCTTAAGGGCCACGTGAAGCGCTGCGGTGCCATTGACGGTGGCGACCGCACGCGCGCTACCGGTGTAGGCAGCCATTTCATTCTCAAAACGGTCAACAAAGGCCCCTACGCTGGAAACAAAAGTTGAATCAATGGTTTCAAGAACATAGTTGCGCTCTTGTCCGTTGAGCACAGGGGTGTGTAGCGGGATAAAGTCATTCGTGCGGTATTGGTCACGAATGAAGCGGATGAGGTGGGCGAACATGTTGAGCTTAGACGTTGTAGATGTCGGCTTTGTATTTGACGAGGTTTTCCGGACGTGTAAACCAGTTAATCGTTTCCTGAAGACCTTGCCGGATAGTATATTCCGGCTCGAAGCCGGTGAGTTTCTGGATTTTGGTGTTGTCGCACCAGAGCCGGAACACTTCTGACTTTTTTGGCCGGATGCGCTGCTCGTCAATCAGAAATTCGACATCGCTATTCATCAGTTCGCGAATCAGGCTTAACGTATCGCCGACCGAGATTTCAAAGTTGGAGCCGATGTTTACGGTTTCGCCAATGGCTTTGTCGCAGCGAGCCAGCGATAGAAAGCCGCGGCAGGTGTCAGCAACATAGTTGAAATCACGCGTGGGACTAACGTCGCCAAGCTTGATTTGCTTTTTGCCACTAGCGATCTGGCTGATGACCGTTGGGATCACCGCGCGGGCAGACTGGCGCGGTCCATAAGTGTTGAACGGACGAACAATGGTAACGGGTAGATTAAAAGCATTAAAGAAACTTATCGCTATAGCATCTGCACCAATCTTTGAGGCGCTATAGGGCGACTGCGCTTGGAGTGGATGTTTTTCATCGATGGGCACATATTGTGCTGTTCCATATACCTCGCTTGTTGAAGTATGGATTACTCGCTTGACACCATTCTCTAGTGCAGCTTGGCAGATGTTCAAAGTGCCCCGGACGTTAGTCTCGACGTAGCTGTCGGAAGCGACGTACGAATATGGAATGGCAATTAGTGCTGCGAGATGAAAGACAACGTCGATATCCTTTGTAATTTGTTTGCAGTAATACGAGTCCCGTACATCGCCGTTGATAACTTCAATTTCCTTGAGACGCTTCACATCCTCCAGCCAACCCCAGTGGTTGAAAGAGTTATATTGGGATAATGCCTTGACTTGATAGCCCTCGCGCACAAGGAGTTCGGTAAGGTGCGAGCCAATGAAACCGTCGGCGCCGGTGATCAAGATTTTCTTCAAGCTTGCTCCTTCAAGAGCAGTTCCGCAAGCTTCCAGTCATGCAGGGTATCCAAGTCTACGGACCGCTCTGGTGGCATAACATAGGCCACTGTCTCAGCCGTAAGAAAGGTGCGGTGCTGTCTTAGCCAATCGGCGCGAGCGTAGTAAAGGGCTCCATTCATGGCATAGACTGGCGGCAATTCTTGGCGGCACGATATGGGTGGCACATCTATCAAGGTCTGCAGGCGTTGGTCAGCGCCCAGCCGATACATCCAGTAAGGATGCTTCTCCGGCTCGCTGACCGAAACCACTGAGGATGCCTGCAGGTCATGGGACAGGCCGATGCAAGCATCGATGTCTTGGGTGGTCCTCAACGGCGAGGTGGGCTGCAGCAGCAACACCGCATCAAACCCCGGTAGCTGCTCCAAGGCGTGCAGCACCGGATCAATACCGGGTGTATCGTCCTTCGCCAGTTCGGGCGGCCTCAGGAAAGGCACCTGCGCACCCCACTGGCGAGCCACTTCGGAGATCTCTTCATCCTCCGTACTTACCACCAAGGCATCGAGCAACCGCGAACGTAAGGCCGCTTCAATAGTCCAGGCAATTAGCGGCTTGCCCGCGATGAGCCTGATGTTCTTGCGCGGGATCCCCTTGGAACCACCACGGGCACAAATGAGGGCAAAGCAGGATAGCCGCATTAAAAAGCGGAAACCTTGACGGATTTCTGGAAGTGAAAGCTCCAGCCTAATTCTGTTCGGTAGAAGCCGCTCAAGTAGGTCGTACGGAATTTCATTTTCCAAAACACCTAATCACTTTTCGAAACAGACGGGCAAAGGGTCTTCCAACCCCCATGATGACCCGTAAAAGAATGATAGATAAACTGAGTTTGAAATTATTTAAACGGTATTGCCTACCTTGATATGTCTCGATTGCCAGTGCGTAGGGTAAGTCCGTCTTGGTTTTATTTTCCTTAGAGAGTATCTTAAAACTTCCATCACCCTGACGCTCAGTCCCAATAGATGGATCGATCAGTCGTCCGAGCTCAGTTCCCCGAATCGTCTGCAGGAACTCTGCCGACCAATTAACATAAGGAGGGGCGAGATCCATATAGGCACCTGCCGGAAAAAAACCAATCAGAATGACATCGTTGAGATTAGTCGAAGTGTTAGCAAATCGACCGTGCCAGGTGCGGTTAAAGAAAAAACTAATATCTCCTATTTTTCCGGTTAGGGGAGTGAATAAATACGGCAATAATGTTAACAGAGACGTTGGTACTTCAATTCGCCAATCCCTGATGCGTTTTGGAACGAGATGTGAACCAGGCAAGAATACTGTCGCACCAGAACCGTTAGTATTATTAGAAAGTGCTATGGCTAGATTTACTTGTCCCGGAGCGTCCTGATGTAAATAAAGGCCTTTATCGCCGGGTTTTGATCGACGAAAATCAATTTGCCAGATTTTATAACTTAAGCCAAGAGCAGACTCCAAAACAGATCGAACAGCGGCATTAGCGACCACGCAATCCAGCAGCTCCGCAATTCTAGGATGATGTTGTGGCAATCCACGTTGCCCACCCCCCCCGGATTCATCCGCAATATAGTGAGGATGATCTGAAGGTAAACTTTCATACATATCACATACGAGCTTTGCGAGTTCGCCACTCTCTTGAGAATTCAGAGCAAGTTGTCCTGCATTAACAAAGCCACGTGATTTAAGTCTATTCGTAGATTCAAACATAAAGTGCAACACGTTTTAAGGACTGCATAAATACTCCATTGGTGGCTTAAATTTTAAGCGCTTTCTAGGGCGGTTATTTAATTGTTTCTGGATCATCCTAAGCTCATCGTTAGTGACAGTGGATAACGGTCTTTTCTTGGGGGATGTATGGACGCAACAGACCACTGAAGTTTTCGTTGAATCCGCGTTGCCAGCTGGCAAACAAATCTGCAAAGTAAGTTGTTGAATCGAGGGCGTTATCAATACGTTGGTGCTCGGCAAATTCTTTTCCATTGTCAAAAGTAATCGTTTTGACTAGTAGGTCATGGGACTCAGTTTGTTAGTGATCGCTACAATCACCAGATCCGAGGTTTTGTTGCTTACTTTAGCGATCAACGCAGAACTGCTCTTATGCACCACTAGTATCACGATGGCCTCTTGGTGGGCTGCGCCAATCACAGGATCGCCTTCCCAATGGCCTATTTGGGATCTTGCTTCAATATGGACTAGAAGCTCATTAATCGGCCTTCTACCCACAATCTGACCCCTTCGGTCACGGCCACTGGCATAGCGTTTTTTGCGCTTCTTTTGGCAGCGCAGCTTTTGATACAGACTCCCGCCAGCAGCTTTATCGGGGTACACATGGCGGCAAATCATTTCATGGCTAATGCCTAAGTGATTGGTAATTTGCTCAGGGCTCCACTTTTTATGCAGGCAAGCCACCGTTTTATCCCAGTCTTTGGGATTGATGTGGGCTGCATTACGGGAGCCTAAGGAACGCTCCTCAGCTAGCAGGCAGGCTTGTTTAGGGCAATATCCTTTGAGTCCCATATTGCGCGCAAGCTCTCGGCTAATGGTAGATTTATGCCACTCCAAGAGCGCTAATATTTGGGCTTGGGTTTTTCCGTCTTTCATGAGGATATACTGATATCGTTCAGTTTGTGCTCGGGTGTTGATGGGGCATGGCGACTTTGACTTGCAGGTCTAGAAGCCTTTGGATACAAAAAATATCTTGGCCACTATAGCCCTCCTAATGGATCAAAATTACACTTCGTAATTGTATTCCTCATTTATGGATTATAGTATTTTATTATGCTTACACTTGAAAACTACTAGCGATAATGAAGTGATAACCACTGGTCCCAGCTTTCATACCAGCGTGAATTGGTCAGCGCGAATTTCTGACAAAATGCTTGAATTGTTTCTTTTCTTTCTTTGTTAGTCATCCAGCCCTCTGGGTCGGCAAGGTATGTTTTGATTTCCTGAGCCAATTTACCAGCATCAGTCTGGACAATGCCACAACGCTCCAAGTCAGCGATCAATCCTCTTGCCCACGGTGCTTCACGCGAGTATATATGTTTCCAATAGACAATGGTGGGGACATCTGAAGTAAAACATTCAAGAGTGCCACTACCGATCTGGTCCCAAAGAACGATACGACAAGTCTTAATCAGATCCACTGAGAGACCTTTTTGTGTAGATTTGAGGAGACGGTAGTTCGCGCCACCTGCAGCTCCAAGGCGACGGTAATGTTCCGGATATAAATCGACATATCTAAGGCTGTATGGCTTGTGATCCATGGTCAGCTGGGCATCTTTGATAGTGCGCACAAGATCTTCTTGTGCGCTGGTAATTTCATCGATAAAATCCACTCGGGCTTGGCCACAGGTTGAGACGTGAGGGAAGCGGTGAAATAAATTAGAGAGGAAAAGAATGTCGCTTGCGTTAACTGAAAGTCTCTTTGTTGATCTTAAATAATTGGCCTTCAATGGTTGCTCAGAAAGCTTTGGGCAAGGGAGTGGAATGGTTTCGCATTGAGGAAAATGAGAATCGATATGCGTCCATCCCCACGTAATCATTTTGTCATAGAAGCTGTATTCAAGCTGTCCAAAAATAGACATATCTTCTATATAGCCATAATGGCCTCCGTGCTGAACCCCAATCACAATCTTGCCAGCGAGACGTGCCGACGCACCCGTCAGATACCCGACATCTGAAACCGCATCGTGTCCAATGATGCCGACTATATTTGCCGTATTTGAACATGCGGTGATTTTTTTTAAATTCTGAGATAGCCCCTCTAAGAATGCAATCGGGAACCAATCAATCAAAATATGGGTATATGCTTTACTAAGTGAGCTCAGTTCGTGTCTTTGAATGCACGGATCAAGTTGTGACAACAGCAACTCAAAGTGCGGTCTTACGATTTCTTCTATTTCTGCGAGCAGATTATCTCTCAGCTTTGTGCTCCTCACACTGGGCTCAAATTCGATTTTCAAAGGTTTTTGAATGATGCCAAGTGGACCTAACAATCCGCGCCTTAACAAATAATAGTTATCCGCACCAAAGCCAAAATTTAGAAATCTGGCCTTACCACTTGGAATGCGCAGAAGTAAGTTGTAATATCTGTTTAAAATCTTAATTACGATTCCAGAGATTCCTGGCTGCTGCGGCCTAAACAACAAGTTGCGCTGCTTATGCTCATTAGGATATTCTGGATAGTTTTCCAAATCAAGTATGTGCACTTTTTCGAAACTAAGGGCACGCATAATTCTTTGGATGATTTCCTGGTTTAAACGCCAACTTTGATTAATTTCGCTAAGCCATTGAATATCGCCCATCGGTTCAACCGCAACTACAGCAATATTCCGACCATGTTGTTGCCTAATTCGATGAAGCACACGAAGGCAGCGATCAACAAAAAGCGAAGTCACAGTGACTATAACAGGCCTGACAAAATGCTTGGATTCACTACCTGCTGCTAGCATATTGGCACTAAATACCGGAATCAACTTTGACAACAGCGTATCGCAATAAACTGACTGTAACTTTGAGCGCTCTAGAAGGTTGTCAAGACTAGCTCGGTAGGCTCCATCCCCCTCCTTCATTGGAAATACCGACAAAAGATTGTGTTGTTTTATCGTTGCAGAATTTATAAAAGCCGTATCTGCGACAAATAATACTTGTTGATTTAGCATTAGGAAACTCTATGAAATAGGGGCTGCTCGGTCTTGTCAGACTGTGTATGGTATTTGGCAGGAAAGAGAGAGTTCTTCATGGGAAATTACCACCACGACGTAAGTCTCACTCAATCGCTCGATGACGCTCAAAACGGCAGCTTTATTCACTTGGTCGAGGCCAGCTGTTACCTCATCGAAAATGAGAATATTACTGTCTGAGAGGAGAACCCGAGCGATGCCCAGTCGACGGCGTTGCCCGCCCGATAAAGAACGACCCGCCTCGGTACTTTCTGTGTCTAATCCCCCCATTGTCCTCACAAATTCAGCCGCGTCCACTTGCTTAAGAGCCGCCCAAATTTGCTCATCGGTGCAGCAACGGCCAGCGGCAAGATTGGTCCGCAAGCTGCCTCGGAAGAGATAAATATCTTGCGTCACAAAGCCAACTTGAGCTCTATGGCTTGCGCTGGAAAATGATCTGCCCGAGGCAGTAATATAAATCAGCCTCCCATTACATGGAAAATATAATCCCGCAATCAGATTGGCCAAGGTTGTCTTACCCCTGCCAGAACGTCCGCTAAGCACCAATGGTGCACCCTTTTTAGCTACAAGAGTGGCCTCATTAATGACTGTGTGACCACCATAGGCATAACTGACCTTCTCCATCTCAACGCGCACAACCGGTTCATCAATTAACTGCCTCGCTGGAATGGCCGGCACATGCAAAGCATTCAGGACAGGATAGAGACTGCCAGACAAGCGAGAAAGGTTCCCGATCGATGCTACCGCACCGTTTAATTGACTGGCAACCCGCATACCGAGAATTGCCACACTGGCGATTAGCACAGGATTAGGGGCGCTATCGCTACCCATGAAAAAAAACCAAACCGAAAACCCGATTAGCGCAGTAAGTGGCAGTAATAAATTGAATGAGCCGATTAAAGCCTGACAAATTCCAATCAGCATATCTAGACGCATCAATCGACCCTGGGCTTGAAGGCCCTGGCGCAGATGAAAATTGTAATTGTTATCAACATGAACTTGAAGCAAGCCATTAAAACGGTCCGTAATGTCGCCAGAAAAATCATTGCGAAGTGCAGCAGAACTTTTGGAAAGTCGCGCTTGGACGCTAAAGGTCTTTTGCATCAAAACCGTCAACGGTAGTGCAATCAGCCCCAATACCAGCGAAATTTGGAAGTTCACGATGATGGCAAGCCCCGAAAGGACAAGAGCACCCAAGATGAAATAAACGGCTGAAACAGCAGAGGTTAGGTATTTGCAAACAATTATGGCTTCCTGGGTGTTAGTGCCGACCGCATCACCCACGCGAAAGTTGCGCATGTGAGACCAATCACCAAAAAGAAAACGGCTAAAGATTTTCTCCTGAATCCTTCGACGCAAAACCGCACTCATAGCTCCATCAAAGACGAGCAAACCAAATCGGATAATTAGATTAATACTAAACAGCGCAATTAGGATGTTAATAATTCCTGGCAATTGGGCATTTCCACCATCGATGTTGATAATTTCAGAGATGTAGTCCGGCAACCCGCTCTTGCTTCCAGTTACTAATACGCCTGTAAATATGTTAACTAAAAGCACCATACCAACGCCCTCTAGGAGAGCATTGAGGATAGTAAAGAGGTAATAAGGTAAAAGGGTACCTAAAACCAGCTTATTGGACAGATTTAAATTACTGAGAAGCTGGCATATTTTCGAAACGTGGAATCGGAAGGTAATCAGTTTATGATCTTTCTTGAGATGTAAAGGCTTATTTAACTATGGCCGACTAAGACGCTCGTAGTGATTGTATAGGCATGCAATATGATCGCGAATCAATAATATCCTTAAATTTTCTTGAAGATGATACTCATCATGCTTTCATAAAACGGCGGGGAGATCCTCTTACTTGAGATATTGGATTCTTTCGCTACTATTTCGCCTAACATAAGCTCCAAGTCAACCCTACGGTTTTCGTAGGCTGTTCCTAGATACGGAAATGTTGACGATACGAATGTCATACCGAAGCTTTGACAAATTGAGCTTAGAGTATGCGGGCTAAAGTGCCACAGATTTTGCACAGGATGAAATAACGACCATCGATCTCGAAAAAGTTCAGCGGCCAAAGAATCAACATTTGGAGTTGCCGTAATATAAAAAAGTCCACCCGTTTTTAAGAGCTTACTGCAGCGCTCAATTACTTTAATCGGCCTTGTGACATGCTCGATCGTTCCCCGCATCACAAGCACATCAAATTTTCCATCAGGATATCTCGCTTCAAGAACATCTCCACAAAGGACATTAACTCCGAAATCATAGTTTTGCTGAGCATATTTGACGGCGGATGCATCTATCTCAATTCCATGCTTCTCAAAGCTGTTATCAAGGCATTCGAGAAAGAACCCGCCATTACAACCAACATCCAAAATACGTCCACTTCGCACAAAGCGCTGCAAGAAGTTTTTATCATCTTGATACTGTACCGAACGCTGCTTCATTTTAATAGGATCACTTATTCTGCGCCGGCCTATATAGTCTGAATAATATTTTTGTAGAGAATCTCTTTTGGGCTGTGTTTGCATCCACACAAACCCGCAGTCCACGCATTTAATTGCGCGGAACGGGAATGGAGTTGAAGCCCATTCAGCGGTCACTTTAGACTGACAAACAATACAATCGTCCACGCAAACAAAATCATTTGCGTATGGAGCAAGATCTTCCCCTCTAAAATCAATTGGAGCTGTCATTTACAGCTCCTCGGTCAACGGCAACTTTATCATCCCTAAATCTATTAATGACGATCCTTTAAATATCCCTACTTCGAAAATATCACCCTCGAAGCATCTATGATTTTCCTTAATAAAACTGATGTGATAATCGAGTTTTGCTGGTTTTTTTAGGTGTAATTGCCGAGAGCATTGAACTCCCAATCATCATTAATTGTTAACATTTTTTTTCTCCATAAAAAATTTATCGAGTTGATTTGCAGCATGTCCGTAAGCAATTTCCTGTGCCTCACGTGACATGCCGCCAATGTGCGGAGTAATGATCACCTGCTCGCTCTCGTGGGCATATTGGAGCAACGGGCTCTCTAGGCGGTGGCGAATTTCATCGGCGAGGACATCGGTTGCTGCCCGCGCCTGCGGATTGGCTCTCAGAAACTTCACAAGATCGGGCTCGTTGACGATATCGCCACGAGATGTATTGACAAGTAATACATCTCTTTTCATTTGCGCAAAACACGCCGCGTTCATCATCCCCAAGGTCTCATCAGTCACATGTACATGGATCGCGACCACGTCCGATTCGCGCAAAATTACCGAGAGGTCATCTACCTGCTGTAGCCCATCGGAATCAACGGTTTTGTAGGGATCATAGACCAAGACGCGTGAGCCAAAGGCTTGACAATAGCCTGAGTACATTGCTCCCAGTCTTCCATAACCAATAATGCCGATCGTCAAACAATTCATCTGCCGACCGATGTATTGTGTATAGTCCCAGTCTCCGGTCAGCACCGCGTTGTGGCTGCGCACCACGTGACGAAGACCTGCCATGGTTAGGGTAAAAGCAAGTTCTGCAGTTGAGCTTATTCGGCTAATGACCTCACGCTCTTCGGTCAACGCCAGGATCGGCAGACCTTTCTCTGTTGCATAGGCTTTGTCAATGTGATTAGTACCGGTTGAGGCGGTGCAGATGACCTTAAGCTTCTTAGCCTCATCGATCACCTCACGTCCAATAAAAACTTTTGACTTATTTGGATTGGTAAACAGAGCATCGTATTCGCCGATGGCAAGAATCACCTCAGACAATGTCGGATCATCCATGTAAGTTACTTGACCAGCGCCCTCAAGGATTTCTGGCACGCCCACGATATGCCTTACTGGCGTAATCACCAATATTTTCGGTTGCTTTGGGTACACTTGATCAGTCTATTGGCTTGATATAGGTGCGTGGCGTCTGATTCATGAGCCGCTCGGCCATTAGAAAATCGATCTCGGTATCGACATTAACGGCTCGCTCAGGGGGCAAAATATACGGCCGACTATTCTCCGATCCATAGCGCCGCCCTTCTACCATGAGATGATCGCGACGCAAGCCATAAATAGAGCCGCTGCGAATGTAGGCATCAGGCTTCAAGTCCTGACGACGCATTTCCGACACTTCAGGTAAGCAAAAATCAACAATCCTGTCTTCGACAATTTTCTTGATGCGGATCGGGTGGTGATCCTCAAGTTTATGCACCGCAATGACCGAATCGGCACCTGTAGTAACCAACTTCTGAATCACGGCATCGATGTCGACAACCGTCTTCATTGGATTGGTACACATCAACTCGATTACATAATCGTACTTGATACCCTCGTGCTTCTCTACCCAGCCAACTGCATGCTGCATGGCAGCTACTGAACTTGCTGTGTCAGTCGAATATTCCGCGGGGCGCAAAAAAGGCACATCTGCACCAAATCGCATGGAAACCTGGCGAATTTCCTCGTCATCCGTTGACACAATGTATCTGCTAATGAATTTGCTTTGAAGCGCCTCCACAATTGTGAAGGCAATTAACGGAATACCTAGAATAGGACGAATATTTTTTCTTGGCACGGACTTGGAACCGCCTCTTGCTAGTGTTAAGGCGAGAATATGCTTAGGTTTTACCATTTCCGTCCTCGCTCGGCTTTAATGCATCTGCGATCAAAGTTTCAGTACTGCTCCCCGTACCGGTATCCCGCGAGCGCAAGGTGTATCTAAAATCCTTAACAGGGAGGATGCCCACCTTTCCCCCAACTAGCTTTCCGCCACGAACTAATGCAGCGGAACTAACACAACCAAGACCATATAAAGCCCTAAAAACAGGCTGTCTTTCCGAACGTCCCCTCATTGAAGCATCGGTCTGAGTGTAATCACCATCTCCATTCCTAAGCCAATAGTGTCCATAATCAACAAAGCCTGGGAAGACAGTGTCGTATCCCTTGTACTGGGCATCCCTTATCAGTTCGTCAAAAAGTCCCGCCGGCCGGTACAAATAGTCATGATTCACATACAACAGAGCTTCCGGGAAATCCCCTTGAGACTCGATGATTTCCAAACTCTTTTGCAATAGCTCATCCATGCCCAGCACATTGTCATTTAGTATGGAATCCCGATCGATCCAGTGCACACCTAACCGCTCAGCGAGTGAGGCATCGGAGGCAACTAGATAAATGTTGTCGACATATTCGGCGGTCTTTAGGCTTATAACAGCATCTAGAAGCAGGTTATAAGCCGTTGAGTTTGGCTCGATTTTCCCCTGAACCGGCACCACCGCAGCAATATTGACTTGCTCGGGCAGCAAAGTTTCTGGTAAATCGTTCAATACAGCTTGATTGATCTGCTCAATGATCGAGACTACGCCCTTGGCACGCTGGGGAGCGTTTCCTTGGTGCAGGCCATGGTGATGATATACCGCAGCTTCGGGCTCGTAAACAAGATGGAAACCAGCATTGGTGACTGCTTTACCCCAGACTCGATCTTCAACATTCGTCACATTCTCGTCAAAAGGGTATTGATCCCACACATCTCGGCGCAACATACTATTGGCGTTATGAAAAAAGTAGTCTTTAATCTGAAGTCGCCGATCTTCGCCAAAAACAGTCAATAAATCGCGTTTGTCTAGGTCAGTCGTGAAGCTGAGCGGCAATTGCCGCCCGTAAACCCCAGCCAGATCTTCATCATCATCGAAGTTGCGACGCAAGCAGGAAAGCCAATCTCCGTTTTTTGGTATGCAATGCGCAGATAGACACACAATGAAGCGACCGCTGGAGGCACGAATACCTTCATTTAATGCCCGGCCAGGCAAAAATTTATCGATATTAATTACCGCTTTAAGCGCAAAACGCTTGGCAACCTGAATGGTGCGATCAACGCTTGCATTATCAACTAAAATTACCTCAAAGTCAGTGTAATTTTGTTTATACAACATCGACAAACAGTGGGCAATCCAGCGCTCCTCATTCCTGGTGCGGACAATAATTGAGATTTCAGCCATCGGGATTTTTACTCGAACATATCAATAGAGAGCAATTCATCAGCAAGAATATCCCGTTTTGCGCGTTTCCCAAGAACCGTATGTGCCATTTTTGTCGAAATACCAGTCCCTGGATTACGCCATGTCACCATCGCTTCATTAAGAACAGTTCCGGCTGGAATAGTCGCCACCGATGCCATGGAAACATGATACTTACGGCGAGTAATCCACTCGGTCTCACTTATTTCTTTTTGACCCGCCCCCTGAATTTTGGGTACATTACGGATATCACGCACCATGGCGATCAATTCATCAGGGGTTAGTGACATCTTATGGTCGAAACCGGTCATCATCTTATCGAGCGTGTAATGACGCTCCACCATTTGCGCGCCCATAGCCACCGCAATCACTGTCGGTAAGTAACCCAACTCATGCCCCGAGTAACCTACTGCCAAACCATAACGCTCCTTCAAGACACCCAGCATGGCCAAATTGCACTCAGCTAATGGGGTCGGATAAGCAGAGACACAATGCATCAGCGAAAGCGGGGCGTTGTGGCGTTTAAATATTTCAACTGCTCGATCAATTTCTTCCAATTCCGCCATGCCTGTGGAAAGGATGGTAGGTTTTCCCAGACGTGCCAAATAATCCAACAAGTCATAATTCGTCAGGCTGTGGCTAGCAAGTTTATACTTGTTTATGCGTAATTCTTCCAAGAAATCAACCGCATCAGTATCAAAAGCAGTAACGATAAAATCTAGTCCTTTGGACTCGGCGTATAACTTCAATTCACGATATTGGTCGAGTGTGAATTCAAGATGTTCGCGGATCTCACGGTAGGTTTTACCAAATTCGGGGAAACGATCATCCTTTGCGTCAAGCGTGGCTTTGATTGCTAATTTCTCGACTGTGCGCTTCTGGAATTTAACCGCATCAACACCAGCAATTACAGCCACATCAATAAGTTTTTTGGCAATTTCTAAGGAGCCGTTATGGTTCAAACCAGCCTCAGCGATTACATAACATTGTTTTGATAACATAAAAAGTGTATTGGTATTCATATTTGTTCCATTTCTACTCGCCTACTTAAACCCGTAGCTCAAATGTTGGATTGTGAATGATATCCACGAGATGCGAAGTCGAACTTAATACAGCCGAGCGCCCCACAGAAAAGTAGGTCACCCTTCCGCATCAAGTTTATGAGTTTATACAAGTTTTAATCAACCACAATTATATTCAACTTGTGCGTATATTAGCAGAGTCAGGCATATGACAGTGCAGCTACTCGGTGTAAATAAGCAATGCGTCTGTTCCCTGTAAGGCGGCATATTTTTTCAAAACAGGGGACTGCATCCTGTCGGAGCCATATACAAGAACTGTCTATTTGTTGACAGTAGCTTTGAGTCCTGCATGGTGCGTGTAATGTTCTTGGGAACTGCTTGCACATTTACAAATCGGTCGCACTATCATTATTGAAAATGGGGGGTCACGATAACAAACTATTCATGTCCTAACTGCTTTGTATGAGCAGTCTCCGTAGTAAATGGCATACGCTTACATCAGATATAGCTTTACCAAGGCTTTGGGGCAAAATTACCCGATGAGGAGATACCAATCAAGAGCTTTTCATTTTCACAGGATCTTCATACATGCACTCTGCGTGGTGCCCCAGCTTGACTTGGCAAGCACCGCTGACTCAACCCAAAAAGAGATTACCAAAATAGAAATATTCATAACGAATGATTTAGATCTTGTAGTAGTTCCGATACCAGTCAACAAACCTCTGGACACCATCTTTGACCATCGTGGTGGGTTGGTAGTGAAATTGCTCAACCAGATCGTCCACGTTGGCGTAGGTGTCGGGCATATCACCAGGCTGTAGTGGCAGCATTTCTTTGGTGGCTTTTTTGCCCAGAGCGTTTTCTATCGCAGTAATGTAGTCAATCAGTTCTACCGGCTGGTTGTTGCCAATATTGTAAACCCGCCAAGGGGAAAGGCTGGTGCCAGGGTCGGGGTGTTTACTGTCCCACTGCGGGTTACTGGGTGCAGGGTAGTCTAGCGTGCGAATGATACCTTCGACAATGTCGTCCACATAGGTAAAGTCGCGCCGGTGCTTGCCGTAGTTAAAGATTTGAATCGGCTCCCCCGCAAGAATAGCTTTCGTGAACTTGAACAGCGCCATGTCGGGCCGGCCCCATGGTCCATAGACAGTAAATAAACGTAGTCCGGTGGTAGGTAGGCCGTAGAGGTGGCTATAGGTATGCGCCATGAGCTCGTTAGCTTTTTTGCTGGCAGCATACAGGTTCAGGGGGTGGTCCACATTCTGATGGACCGAGAAGGGCATGGTGGTATTGGCACCATACACACTGGAGCTGCTAGCATATACTAAGTGTTCAATACCATGATGGTAGCAGCCCTCGAGAATATGAGCAAAACCAACGATGTTACTGTCGATGAAGGCTAGTGGTTTTTCTATGGAGTAGCGCACCCCGGCCTGAGCAGCAAGATTAATTACGCGCTGGGGCCTGTATTTAGCAAAGACGGCCTCGATCGCTTGGCGGTCAGCTAGGTCGATACGAAGGTGGGTGTAGTTTGGGTGATTAGCATACCGGGCTAGACGCGCTTCTTTGATGGCGGGATCATAATAATTGTTGTGGTTGTCAATGCCAATAACCGTGTCGCCGCGTTCGAGTAGACGCAAGGTCACGGCAGAGCCAATGAAACCAGCAGAGCCAGTGACGAGGTAGAGATGGTGCTCGGCGGCTGGGCGGGCTTTGGGCTGCTTGTAGGCGGTCACTGGCGAACTCACAGACTGCACAAGCATGCGCCTGCGACTGAAATACATTCAGGGATATGAACGGACTTGATGTTGATGAACACGCAATAGGGCTTCAAGTTGGTAAACAGATATGTCACGACTAGTTAGTATAAAGATTGATTATGCGCTAAGGTTTGGCTAGGAAGCCATATGCAGGCACTTTGGGGCCAAAATAACAGAAGTTTATGGCTCTATATCTTGGCTTTAAACTTTAGATTAAAGGTTTATGTCGATACAGTAGCTGCTACCAACCTTTCTCCGAGAAGGAAGGTTAAAAAAAGTTACCGGGTGCCAGTGGCCTTGAGCAGTTCGCATGTGTCATTCCGGCGCTGCTTGAAAAGCTTAGCCAACTATTTCATCAGGGCGATGTTAGGTCGCTCTGGGTATTTTCGGTCTCCTTGGTAACTTTAGGCACGCTACCGCCCTATCGGGGGTCCAATATCTAATAACCATAGCGCCTCCATTGAAACAATCTACCGCTTGATCAATGACTGCCCGAGCAGGTTTTTATTAATCCCGAACTACAAGCCAAATTTCAACTCAATCAATAGTCGCGATCCGCACACCAAATAGCTGTTTCGATTAATGATGAATGATTTAATTCTAATTCCTAGTGCGAAACTCTAAATTCCCTTTAGGCCATCCGCTTTAAAGCGCTCAGCTCAAAACGCGCCTCTTTAACCCGCATACTGCTACCCAACCAATTGAGAAGTACTGGGGCACGGTGATTACCATCGTAGCTATTAAACGCTGCTTCGATTCCTGCAAAAGGGCCTCGAGTGATTATGACGCGATCCCCTGGTATAAAGTGGCCTAATACCAGATAATTTTGGATCTTGTATTTGAGGGCATGAACTAGTTCATCAGCCAGCTTGGCGTAGTGGCTACCAAAGCGCACTAAATGACTAACACCGATGTTCTATTGCAAGGGCACCCAGCTTTGGCTACCCTATGGGTCTAAGCGCACAAAGAGGTAGCGATTAAACAAAGGTTCGATCTTGGTTTTACGAACCCCGCGGTGAATTTTTTCTACAGTGATGGTGGGTAAGAAGGCCTCATACGCTTGATTGCATAAATTCTGATAGGCCACGCTCTCTTGCTTGGGCTTGGATTGGAGGAGGAACCAGCTGTTCATGTGGGCATAAATAATATGTTGGGCGTTGGGTTGGTCTAACTTAAGTTAGAGCATATAGCTACTCATTGGATCCGAGATTGGAGTTGTTGAGCTTTGTTTTATACCTTGGTACTTAAGGTGTAAAGATCCTCGCTTATCGACTTGGTATGCATTGAGTTTTGGGTGATCTTGGCTTGCAACTGGACAATCTCCTCACGCAACCTCTCGTACTCCTCTTGCTTGCGTTTTAGAAAGTGCAGGGTCAGGTTTATCTTCTGGCTCACCCCCGTTGGGGTAAGGAAGTGCATGTAAATGATCTTATTGGGGTTAGCGGAGAAATTACCCCACTTCAGCCAGCCTTTGTCCTTTGAGGCCTTAAGGCAATAGTTAGTCTTGCCGAGGCTAATATTTAAGGCGTCAGAGAGTTGACGTTGGGTCCAAGATGGGTTTTCATGTAACAAATTCAGTAACTTTAAGTAGATTTCAGCTAGCATGGTAGAAATGTGAGTTTTAACCTATGATTGAAATTTTTTAGCATGATGTTCAGTCGGTGAACAGTATTTTCTAAGTATTTTTTTGGTGCACCTTGGGTTGCTTAACATCCTCTACCTTCGAGAGGGGAGTTAAAAATTGGGGATTACCATGTCCACTCCTTAATAGCCCCTGAGCAGCCGTGACCAGGGTATTTGCCTGCGGAATACTCTTAAAATCCCCTAAATTAGTAATTTTGCTACTCCAATAGCCCTCGGTTTTCCACCTTGGGGAATCGCAGTAAATCTCGATAGTAGGCTTACCTAATGCAGCAGCCAAATGAGTCAAGCCGGTATCGACACCGATGGTTAGCGCAGCATACGCAACCAACTGATAGGCCTCTTGAATCGAGAATGCCCTTGGTACAAAAGCCCCCGGAACTTGGCTCGCCATGAAAGTACTGATTTTCATTTCTTCTTGACTGCCCCAAGGAAAAAGGATTTGATAGCCCTGACTTGCTAAGGCCCTACCCAATTCAATCCAGCTCTCACTTGGCCAGCCCTTAGCCGCCCGTGCCGTTGAATGAAAGCACACGACATAAGGAACAGCTACACCATTGGGCTGTTTTCCTAAACCCTCAATTTGTAGTGGGGCTAATTGCTCTACAAACTCTCTGGGGTAAAAGAAAGGTAGCTCACTACGCCAATCTATTAAGGGCCAATCGAATGCCGAGCACATAACTCTACGAGAACGATCAATCGCATGGCATTGAATGGGAACGTAGACCGATTGCGTGTAAAACATCCTTGCCATTGGCTCATAGCCTGAATGCTTAGTTGCATTACCTAATCCACTCACTACTGCATCTTTCGTCTTTTTGGCTAAGGCGCAAACTAAACCTGATTTAATTAAGCCTTGGGTTTCTATCACCACATCGTAAGTGATCGCTTGTAAAAGCATCTTCATCGCAAAAAACTCGCGCCAGGAATTTATGGATAGCAGATTTTTTCTCCAACTCCGAAAGGATAGCGGAATAATGCGGTCGATTCCCCGAAAGGCATCTGTAGTTTTCAGAGGTTCCAGTAAAGGAACGTACGCCTCCTCCACGATCCAATCAATTTGTGCATCTGGCAAACGCTTGCGTAAATCCCAGACGATCGGTAGGTTGTGCAAAACATCCCCAAGAGATGACAATTTCACCAAAAGAATCTTTGGTATTCGGGCTGCTTCTGCAATTGGCTGAGATGAATTTTTATGCTGACTTGTCATTTCAGCATTATCGTATTGTTTGTAATGATCCTAGGAAACTTTGGCACTTAAAGAGCGAAGCCTAGAATTTTGGCACAGTATCCCATGCTAGACCGGCAGCATCTTTAGTATTGAGTAACACCTGCTGACTTTGCGACATAGGCCACTTAATTCCAACTGCTGGATCACACCAAGACAGACAAACTTCACTACTCGAATCGTAATAATCGGTAGTCTTGTAGAGAAACTCAGCAGTCTCAGATAAGACTAAAAAGCCATGAGCAAATCCAGGGGGTATCCAGAGTTGTTTATGGTTCTCAGCAGAGAGTTCCACCCCAACCCACTTACCAAACTTACTTGAGTCTTTTCGTAAATCGACTGCCACATCATAGACACTTCCAGCAGTCACTCTGACTAATTTACCCTGGGCATGCTTTAACTGGTAATGCATTCCCCGGAGAGTCCATTGCCTAGAAAAAGAATGGTTATCTTGGACAAACTGAACATTTAAACCTGTTGCAATGGCAAAGTCGTTCACATTAAAAGACTCGGTAAACCAACCCCGATGATCACTAAAGACCTTAGGCTCAATGATTAAAACATCAGCAATACTGGTTGGGCTCACTTGTAATTTAGAGTCGACCATTACTTAACCCTTTGCAGATAAATAAATAGGCTGAGCACTCGTGTTTAGCTCAATCAGAATTTTGTTTAAGTATTGGCCGTAATTGTTATTCTTAAGCTGATCGGCGACTTTCTTTAGGGCTTCAGTACTAATCCACCCCTGTCGAAAGGCAATTTCTTCAGGGCACGCGACCATCAGACCTTGACGCTTTTGCAGCGTAGCAATAAAGCCAGCAGCGTCCAGCAAAGAATCGTGCGTTCCAGTATCTAGCCAAGCATATCCCCGGCCCATCACTTCAACTCGTAAGGTATTTTGATTAAGGTAAGTACGATTCACATCGGTAATTTCGAGCTCCCCTCTTGAACTGGGCTTTATTGAAGCAGCAATATCGCAGACTTGATTATCATAAAAATAAAGTCCGGTTACTGCATAGTTACTTCTTGGTTTAAGTGGCTTTTCTTCAATGGAGAGGGCTTTATAGTCTTTATCAAATTCAACAACGCCATAGCGCTCGGGATCAGTAACGTGATAGGCAAATACTGTGGCTCCAGAACTTTTATCATTGGCACTATTGAGTTGCTCTACTAATTCATGGCCATAAAAAATATTGTCGCCCAGCACCAATGTACTTAGAGAATTTCCAATAAAGTGTTTACCCAACGTAAATGCTTGCGCTAGGCCATCGGGTGACGGTTGAACGCAATACTGAATATTTAATCCCCACTGCGATCCATCGCCGAGTAATTCGGTAAAACGAGGGATATCGTTGGGTGTAGAAATCAATAAAATATCGCGTATACCCGCTAGCATCAGGGTTGTTAAGGGGTAATAGACCATCGGCTTATCATAAACAGGCATGAGCTGTTTTGAAACAGCTTGCGTCACAGGATATAAACGGGTTCCAGAGCCCCCCGCCAAGATAATGCCTTTGCGCCCTAATGAATTAACTGTCATGCAATGCCTATCGTTTGATCACTCTCTACCCTGTTTAGCACTTAACAGCGACATGGCCGCAATAAAACGTTCAAGTAACTAAATCGCCCTTTTTGCAGCCAATCTTTTAACATAATCGCATACCATGACATCCCATACTGGGAAGTCAGGTCTTACTTTGGACTCATTATAGAAGTTAGAAATCTCCAATGCTGGGTTTGCCAGGATCCCGCGCAACTTACCCGTCGCCATTTTGGAGTTCATCGGTCTTGGGGCAGGCAGACGATACTCAACCGCCAAAATCGGTTTAATGGCACCTAGCTTTGTATTTAAAACAACTCCTGCCTCAATCGCACACTCAATTGCCAAACTGGCTAAACCATGCCAAGTGGTCTCACCACTGGGTACGGCATGATAGATGCCAGAAGGAAATCGCTGAATTTTTCCATCCTCACACAGGGCTAAATCTAAGCTAACACCAGCCAACCATTGTGCACTGGTTGGCGCGCCGTGCTGATCTGAAATAACCTTCAGCTCTTCACGCTCTTTGGCCAGACGCAGAATCGTCCGAATGAAGTTAACCCCATCACCATACACCCAACTAGTTCTAAAAATTGCATACTGAGCTTGAGATTCCACTGGAAGATTTTTAAAGGCAGTCTCTATCGCCTCCTCGCCAGCTGCTTTACTTTTACCGTAAGCGCCCAATGGATTTCGCAAATCATCTTCAGTATAAAAACCCGATTTTTTGCCATCAAAAACATAGTCTGTAGAGTAATGCACTAAAGTTGCGCCATGTGAAACTGCATACTGCGCCATGATTTCAGGAGCCTTAGCATTAATTGCAAATGCTGTATCAATTTCGGTTTCGGCTTTATCCACTGCGGTGTAGGCTGCCGCATTGATTATCAAATCTGGCTTAAGGTGATTTAATGCCTCATGAATTGAGATAGAATTTCCAAAGTCGCATTGAATGCGATCGACATAATGAATGCGGTGCATTCTTTTTATATTTTTAGCATCAAAGATTGTCTTAAAGGCCTTACCGAGCTGTCCGGATTTACCGAAAATAAGAATGTTCATTGAAGGCGTAATTTCAAGGTATTTTTCAGATGTATTGTTTTTGCAGCCAGTCGCGATATACACCGCTAACAACGCCCTCAATCCATACCGGGTTATCTAAGTACCACTGCACAGTTTTTTCAATACCGCTATAAAAGGTCTCCCTAGGGGTCCAGCCTAGTTCCCGTTTAATCTTACTCGCATCGATCGCGTAGCGACGATCATGACCGGGTCTATCAGTCACAAACATAATTTGCTCTGCGTACGACCGACCATCTGCTCTTGGCTTGAGTTCATCCAAGATACTGCAGATGGTTTTAACCACCTCAATATTGGCTTTCTCATTCCAGCCGCCAATATTGTAGGTTTCGCCAAGCCTTCCTTTACTAAGTACTTCACGAATTGCCGAACAGTGATCGCCCACATAAAGCCAATCGCGGATTTGCTGACCATCACCATAAATCGGTAAAGGCTTGCCACTTAAAGCATTGAGGATCACTAATGGAATCAGTTTTTCTGGAAATTGGTATGGGCCGTAGTTATTCGAGCAATTGGTGGTGAGCACCGGAAAACCGTAGGTATGGAACCAAGCCCGCACCAAATGATCTGAAGCCGCTTTAGAGGCCGAATAGGGGCTATTGGGCTCATATGGATTGGTTTCTGTAAACGCTGGATCGCTTGCGGCTAGAGAGCCGAAGACCTCATCGGTCGAAACATGATGAAAACGAAAAGCCGCTTTTTGGTCTGTCTCGAGTTCATTCCAATAGGTTTTTACACACTCGAGCAAATTAAACGTACCAAGAATATTGGTATGCACAAACTCCGCTGGGCCATGAATAGAGCGATCGACATGACTTTCTGCCGCAAAGTTAACAATCGCGCGTGGCTGATACTGTTTGAGTAATTGACTAACCAGTTCTTGATTAGCAATATCGCCGTGCACAAAAATATGGCGCGGATCGTCCTTGACAGAATCAAGGGTAGCTAAATTACCAGCATAGGTAAGCTTATCTAAATTAATAATGCCTTCAGCATTGGGCTCTTTCAGCCAATCAAGTACGAAGTTACCTCCGATAAAGCCGGCGCCGCCGGTTACTAAGATCATATTGAAAAGGTGTTTATTTTGGATCCCTCAATTATCGTCCAAATAGAGTCACAAATGCGGCGTTTGATGCCAGACCCTGACTTATACTTATTCCATGAATCCCACTAAATACAGCCTCACATTTGCCTGCTACAACTCAGTTGAATACACCAAAAAGTGCATTGAGAGCATGATCGCCCATGGCACCCCCTTAGATCGTCTCGTCGTGGTAGACAACCAGTCCACTGATGGCACGCGCGATTATCTTAGCAGTCTGCCGCTGGGCGCTCGTATTTTTAATCAGCATAATCTAGGTTGCGGTACCGCCTGGAATCAAGGGGCTTTAGCATTGCAGTCTGAGTGGAGCATCATCATGAATAATGATGTCCTTGTATCACCACAGTGGGTTGAACACTTAATCCAAACCGCCGAGACCCTTAATTTGAAGGTCATTAGTCCAGCTCTCATTGAGGGGCCTCTCGATTATGACTTTGACACATTTAGCCGTGAGGCAAGCCATAAAATGAAAAAAGCAAACCGACTGGGCAGCAAACATGCGGTGTGCATAGCAGTTCATGAATCAGTATGGATGGACGTAGGATATTTTCAAGCAGTTCCCAAGCTTTTGGGCTACGAAGATACCCTCTTCTTTCATGAACTCCAAAAGACTGGAATAAATACTGCTATTACTGGCTCATCGTGGCTACATCACTTTGGCTCCATCACACAAACTGCCATGAAATTTGAGCGCGGCTTAAGCCAGAAGGATGGCTTGGCCAATCGCTATAACTATAAATTACTCAATCAAAGTTGGTTAACTCGCAAGCTAAATAAATACCAAACAAAACAACATCAAATTGCGTCCAGAAATACTGAGGTTAGACACTACGGCATGTCCATTCATGGATTAAGGGAGAACGATCAATTTACCTGGATTTAATTCTGTCGCATTTTGATAGCACTACTATTTTTGATCAGCTCGATTAATTGGGTAGTGTTTGACTGCAGTGAAAATTTAGATATTACAAATTCTCTACCCGCCTTGGCCAATTGCTTGGCTTCATCTGGATGATCGAGAGTCCATACAATAGCATCTACCCACTGCTGAACATGGCCTGCCTCAACAATGAGGCCCGTCTTTTGATGCATGATGGTCTCTGGAATACCGCCCGCATTACTCGTAATCGTAGGCACCCCTAAATACTGCGCTTCAATTTGGAACATCCCCAAGGGTTCCACTAAAGAAGGCAAAACAGCTATATCGCTCACTTTTAACAATGGTGCGATATTTTGTAATATGCCAGGTAAAAATACATTCTCCTGAAGGCCCAACTCAGCAATCATGCACTCTAGTAACGGCATATCTTGACCCTCCCCTGCGATGACATACCGGATATCAGAATAGGTTTTTTTCACTTCAGATAATGCCTGTAACAAAATACTGTGACCCTTTTCGCCTCGCAAAATCGCGCCATGTGCAATCACGGGTCCAGGGTGACTGGCTAACCACTCCTGAAGATGGATTGGTAGTTGAGTGTCAATTCTTGCCAATCGCGAAAAATCAATGCCTGGATACAACACCTTAATTTTTTTAGAATCAATTGCAGCATTTACAAGGAACTTGGATCGCAAATAACCACTGGGTGTCAGGGTTGCTGTAAAGAGATGGTTATAGGCAAAGGATAATGGGTATCCATATTGAAAGGTTTTAATGCGAAAAATAGGTGTGCTCTGTGAGTAAAAAAACATGGCCGACTTTGCAGCTAAAGCACAAATTAAAGCATCGTGACTGCCATGACAAATAAGTGCGCTTGGCTTTTTGTCTCGAATAATGCGTACAACTTTCGAAAGACTGGGTAAATGAAAAGCATTACGAAAGCAAATTTCTTGAACTACAATGCCATCATCTTTTGCTCGTTTTGCAATGGCGCTCCTTGATTTACAAAGTAAGAGAGTTTCAAATCCGGCTTGAGACAGTGACCGCATCTGCTGCAAAGCTTGTAATTCTTGCCCCCCAATATTCATTGAGGAGTCAGTAAAAATAATCAATTGCGCATTGGCCATAAAGTTAAGTACACGACTTACTGTTACTAGCCTTATTCGCGGCGTATTGAGCAGTGGGCTGATTAAGGACTTGTGCTAATAAAGTTGCAATCATCAACCCATAAAACGAGCATAAATATTTTAAGGAAAGCTGCTCATTAGACAGTCCCGCAATAAATACCCCAACGACGTAACACATCCCAATTCTGGCCGCCTTTTTGTTGTTTGCTAGTGCTGCGTTGCGATTATTCCAAAAAAAATAAAATGGTATCCAGATTACAGCCAAGTAGGCGACTAGGCCAATGAGACCAGAAGATAGTAATTTGCTGAGAATGTCACTATGAGGCCCAGTCAAGGCCATCGTTTTGATTGCAATTTCATTGGCAGCGCTGTTGTATGAGCTATTTTGGAGAATCTGCATCATATTTTTCTCCTCACCATACCCAAATAGCCAACTCTCGGCGGCAAACTGAAATGAAAAGGTCCAAATAGCTAAGCGCGTTCCTGCAGAACTTGCCAAATCTTTTCCTAAAAACCAATTAGTAATTTCATTATAAGCACTCAAAATTCGATCAGTAAAAGTGTTTGAGAGTAAGTAAATAACTACAAAAATGAGTACTATCAGTAAGGTAAAAATCCCTGTGTATACCCACATCCTTAACCGTAATGCGTGGTCCGCAGAATAAATATCGCCCACACGAATGATGAGCATCATTAAAAGAACAAAAGGGGCAAGTAACCAAGCCCCGCGCGAGCCTGAATGAATTGCGATGTAAATTCCAGCGAGCCCACCAGTTAGCTTTAAAAATTGGATAGCTAGACTGGTCTCGCGGATCGATCCAATCAAAAAGAGGGATAAAAGTCCCAGTATGAATGTTTGACTTCCTAATGTATTTGGGTCAACAAAGTAGGCCGCATACCGACCGCCCCAAGAAACACGCGGGAGATGATTAAACTCGACCTCCAATAGGACACAAATAAGACTAATTGGGATGGCAATAGCAAGAATGTTAATGTATTGAATGTTGCGTGTTTTTAACAAAAGAAATATGAACCCCGCAAACAAAATCCGCGAAGGGCCATCAAAGGCGGGCATATAAAATTTTTGACGAAATAGCTGGGAAATCAATACTGCGATGAATAGCCCAGAAAACATGAGCAAAAGAATCCAATCCTCTTGATTTGAAAATTGAATGCGTGCATTCGCTTTGCGAAAAAACTCTATAAATGTAACCAATAACAAACCAAAAAGAAATATATGAACACCACTCCTAACAGTTAAGAATACGACTGGAAACATGAAAACTGCAATTACTATGCACTGATCGATAGATAGTCTTGACTGACTGTGGGGTATTGTCATCGTTTTTTGCCAAATTGATTAGCTTATTTACTGAACTTTTTATAGAATAGCATGTGGCTAAAGATACATTATTAGTGAAAGTTTCTGTAAAAAATATGACGATTTACTTTTTTAATCACCGATAAGATCTGATCATGCGGACTGTATTAGTCACAGGTGGCTCTGGTTATATCGGCTCACATACCATTGTTACTTTACTAGAGCATGGTTATGGCGTGGTCGTATTGGATAACCTTTGCAATAGCAAAGCAAGCGTCATTGAGCGTATTGAGGCAATCACATCTCGTAAACCTATTTTTTATGAAGGGGATGTTCGAGATCGCTCATTGCTTTCTTATATTTTTAAGCAGCATAAATTGAGTGGGGTAATCCATTTTGCAGGTCTTAAGGCCGTTGGCGAATCCCAATCGGAGCCTTTAAGGTATTACGATAATAATGTCATTGGGAGCATTACCTTAATTGAAGAGAGCCTCAATGCCAGCATTGAGCATTTTGTTTTCTCTTCTTCCGCAACAGTCTATGGCGATCCAGGTGTTACGCAATACCATGAAGATTTACCAACCCACCCAATAAATGTGTATGGCAGGACCAAACTCACTGTAGAACAGGTCTTGCGCGATGCTGTTAATGCAAATCCTAAACTACGAGTAGCATGTCTGCGTTATTTCAATCCAGTTGGCGCTCATATTTCAGGCTTGATTGGCGAGGACCCCTTAGGCATACCAAATAATTTAATGCCTTTTCTTGGGCAAGTAGCCTTAAAAAAGCTTCCTCGACTCAAAGTGTATGGCAATGACTATCCAACGCCTGATGGCACCGGTCTGCGTGACTACATTCATGTTGAAGATCTGGCAAAAGGTCATCACCTTGCATTGCAATATTTGCAGTCGCACGCTGGCGTCTTGACGGTGAATCTGGGTACCGAAACACCCTATAGCGTGCTCGAAGTCATTACAGCATTTGAATTAGCCAGCGGGGAAAAAATTTCCTACGAATTTACGCAACGTCGACCTGGAGATTTAGCGGAGTACTATGCGAATGCCAACCTTGCTAAACGAGTACTCCACTGGCAAGCTGAGCATGACTTAAACCGGATGTGTGCTGATACATGGCGCTTTTACAATCAATAATTTACCGCCATAACTTAGATCGCTAGATTTTTACTCAGGATGAAAATTGACACAGGCCTATAAAAAGATATTGATTGTTTGCCCTGCTGGAGCAGTGACTGGTGGGCCTGAGGCATTGCATCAACTCACCGCGCATATGAACGCACTGGGCTTGCCTGCTTACATGTGCTACCTACCCTTTGCAGAGTCCACTATCGCGCCTGCCGCCTATGCGCGCTACAAAACCCAATCTTCACCCTACGAAGATGCCCCAGGCAATCTAATTATTTTCCCTGAGGTCTACCCGATGCTGGCACTCAAAGTTAAGCGGGCGAAGGCTGGCTTATGGTGGCTATCACTCGAGAATTTTTTAGAGCGGCGTCATATTTGGGGCTTGCATGATAAGGTGCGCTACCTCAAGCGAGTGTTACAAGGCCGCAGACCTTGGGGCGGCGCTAGGAGTCTTAAGCAAATTCTGCATTTTTCTCAAACAGAGCACTCCTCTGGCTATTTGCGATCCTGCGGCATTGAGCCCATTCCCCTGATTGATTCCATCAATGAGGATTTTTTAACCAATCGCTTCATCGATCGAATCGACCATAAACAAAACACCGTTCTGTACAACCCCACCAAAGGCTGGAAAGTGACGGAAAGACTGATTAAAGCTTATCCAGAGTGGCACTTTGAACCTGTGAAGGGATTAAACCGCGAGCAACTCTCTGAAAAGCTCTATCAAGCCAAGCTTTACATTGACTTTGGACATCATCCCGGTAGAGATCGGATGCCACGCGAAGCTGCCATGCATGGCTGCTGCCTGATTACCGGCCAATTGGGTTCTGCTGGAAACACGGTTGATTTACCAATACCGCCCCAATACAAATTGGATAGCAACGCAAATGGCTTTGTTGAACAATTTGGACTTCTAGCAGCCGACATCACGGGCGATTTTCCAAAGCACTTTACTGCCTTTGGGCCCTATCGAAAGTGGCTACAAGAAGAACCAAGGATCTTTAAAGAGCAAATTCAAAAAATTTTCCATCAAAGTATTAAGAGTGCTTAACATAAGTGGTTAAGTACAGCATTAAAATAAAACCTACTACTAATTGGATCTAATATGTTTAAACGTTTTTTTCGCAAGCTAGATGCTATTGTGTTTAGTGGTTTTTTTGAGCGATATTCAAATCAAAAGAACAATGCCAATTTACTCAAGTTAGCCTCAATCGACCTTGACTATAACTACACCACTTTTTATCAAAAGAATACGGCTAATCCCATTTCATTACTCTGCGACAAATATGGATCCGATAAGGGATCTATTTTGGAAAAAGGCCATCCATATGGCTGGCCGCCACATACATATTCTGACTACTATCATCTGTTATTTTCTTCTCGACGCCAGCATATCAAAAAAGTTTTTGAATGTGGCCTTGGAACAAATAATCCAAATCTTTTATCCTCAATGGGCTCGATGGGAAAGCCAGGCGCATCATTACGAGTTTGGCGTGACTACTTTCCTAATGCAATTATTTATGGGGCAGACATTGATAAAGACATTCTGTTCGCAGAAGAAAGAATTAAAACGTTTCACATTGATCAATTGGATCCTGTAGCAATCAAAGAATGCTGGTCTATCATCAATGAAAGAGATTTTGATTTTATAGTGGACGACGGTCTACACACGTTTGACGCTGGCCTTACCCTCTTTGTCCAATCAATTGATAGGCTATCAATTGATGGTGTTTATATCATTGAAGATGTGGCCATAAATGATTTAATTAAGTATAAGAAATTCTTTAGCAATTCAGAGTACGAAGTTGATTATGTATTAATGAATCGTCCAGATCTCCCTTTAAGTGACAATAGCCTAGTAGTAATTCGAAAAAGATCTATATAAATATTTTTAACTATAAGGCTCCGTTAAGTGCGTCAAACTTTTTACTATTTTTGTTTTTCAGCCAGAAGTATTAAAAAAATTATGGCTAGCTGTAGTTAGCTGATTATTGTGCAAAAAAATGATTTAACAATAAATCATAAGGCGACCCAGTCTCTGGAATCGTTCTCCAATTATTGTGCCAATGGTTAACGATGTATTTTTTTTCAAATAACTCCTCGACCATTGCAACTGATTGATCTGTTTTTTTGAAAAACTTTAGGGCATCTCCAGCAAGCAAAGACTTTGGATCCCACATTGCGTCGAATAGATTTGTGGGGTAAATTTTTAGATTTAATCGGGTACATATTTTGTCTGTAAATAAATACCAAGGGCGAAAACACTCCGCTTGATTGCCTGCATCCAGTATCTGTTCCGCCACTTTATTGCTTGGCGAATACAGTATTGCTGAATTAGCAAAATCATAATCTTCCCAGCGATAGACAAAACCCTGGTCCATGCAAATGCTATCCAGGTCGCTTAAAAAACAGACATCCAAATCAGCATACAAAGAAGGTCCATCATAATGAGCCACTGGGATAATGCACCGCGCAAGATCGCCACGATAAACTAAATCACGCTGGTAGGAGAACAATGGTGAGGAATGCTTGTAATTCAACTTAAACAAAGGACTATAGTAATTTTTTAAATTAATATGCCGAAGAATTTTTTTCCGGTGAATAAATCTTAGGGCATCAAAAAGAATGCCTTCGGCCGTTTGACTCAATGGAGTTACATAACGACTAACGAGCTGCTTTAAAGAAAAAACGCGAATATTAATTTGCGGATGCGTTTTGATCCAACTTAAGTCGGGCGGTATCGACTGACCCACATCAGCGTCAAGCCATAAATCATATTTTGAGTTCGGATGAAAATGGATAAAACTTCTGAAGTGCAGATTTGTAACGGGGGGAAGTGACCCACCCCAGTATCCAAAAAATTGATTCATTTTTTTCCTACTTTATTTCCTTAATTGCAGATCTTAAAGTACGGCAAGGCATCATTTTTCTTAAAGAATGTCATTAGTTCCCTGCCACAATAGACATGACCGCCATACGTACCGCAATCCCAAAGGTGACTTGCTTGAGGATCACCGATTGTGCGCCATCGGCGACTGAAGAGTCAATTTCCACACCACGGTTCATGGGGCCTGGGTGCATCACAATGGCATCGGGTTTGGCAAGGGCTAAACGCTCGGGAGTTAGACCAAACTGGGTAAAAAAAGCTGCGCCTTCAGGAACTTTCCCGGCCTCCATGCGCTCCTTCTGAATGCGCAGGGTCATCACCACATCTACGCCGCGCAAGCCCTCTTCCATGCTATGAAAGACCTTGACGCCCAGCATATCTAAATCGGTTGGCAACAAACTCTCTGGGCCGATCGCCCGAATATCCTGACACCCCAAAGCTGTGAGCGCATGGATGTTCGACTTCGCTACCCGGCTATGGACGATATCGCCTACGATCGCTAC
>Ga0214921_10000408_pt1 | contig 81500 bp, 137 predicted proteins | sample LL1505_MetaG_FD_177992 | JGI IMG/M metagenome (GOLD analysis project Ga0214921, IMG submission 177992) | Freshwater microbial communities from Lake Lanier, Atlanta, Georgia, United States - LL-1505 | ecosystem: Environmental > Aquatic > Freshwater > Lake | place: USA: Georgia | collected... | reverse complement strand
TATGAACACGCACTTCATGTATTAGGAGTTCATTAATGAATGATAAAAGATTAGCCAAAGGCCTAATTATTTTATTATTGCTTCCATTGACATTGGCATATTTTAGTGGCGATAAGTTTCGTTACCCGTGCCAAGACCCAGCAAATTGGGACAAAGATATGTGCAAGTTGCCATATTGTGATGTAACAAGAACTTGTCCTTCTCACATTTTTAAGGGTCAAAATGATCCACGCTTGGGACCAGATGGAACTAAACCGATTGCACAAAATACACCAACACCAATAATGCCAACAACTGGAGCGAATTGCAAATGAACTTGAATATTTTTAATAAAGAAGAAAAGAAATCAGAAGATAACTTCATGTATACCGAAGAGCAGTTGATGGCTCGTCTGAAGTTTTTTATTGGTATTTGTTTAGCACTTACATTGTTTGGCATTGTATTTGTTGTATTGTATTCGTTGATTTTTGTAACTCAACCACTCAATGCAATCTCACCAATTGACCAAAAATTCTTTGAGTTGATTATTCCTATTGCTACATTCTTAACCGGCACATTGTCTGGTATCATGTTGGCAGGTGGTGATAAAGATGCACAAAAGATGGCACTACAAGCTGCAACACGGCCTACAACAGTAAGTCCTGCACCAACAACACCATCTACACCAAGTTTTAGTGGTGTAACAACACCTGCTTTTGTTGCATCGGCACCTGCACCATCGCCATTTGCACCAGCAGTTACAACAGGATTTGGTGGTAAACCAGCACCACTTCAACCACCTCAACCAGAGATTTAATAAATGAATTGGTTGAATAGTATGCTATCCGATGGACACAATGGGTCTATCAGTAGTAAAAGAGTTATAACCCTTTTATCATTTTTAATTTGTGCTTTTGCACTTGTCGCTGACATTTTTGGTTACAAGGTAACACCATCATTGTTTGATTCAATGATATACCTTGTAATCGCAGGATTAGGCTTTACCGCCTCAGAAAAATTTGCTAAAAAGGAAGAACAGAAATGAAAGCATTCAATACATTCGCATGGACTTTTATTGCCGTAGCAGTAGCATTAACTGCCGTTAATACAGCACAAGCTGCCGAAACCAAGAAAGCCTGTGTCATGCAGAAAGACCAGAAAACAGGTAAAGAAAAAGAAGTTTGTAAAGAAATCAAAGTGCATAAGAAATTAGAAGGCACACCAGTTCCAGAGAAGAAATGATGGCCAAAGTAGATGAAAGACTAGGTATAGTCGAAACCAAGGTACACATCCTTGATGAGAAATTAGATGAGCTAAAAGTGGATGTTAAGGATATGCATGATTGCCTTGATAAAACACGAGATGACTTGACAGAGCAGCTTAAAACCATGTATGATGCTTCATGCAGTCAACATTCAGCTTTGGCAAAAGAAATCAATGCACTTAAATCTCAGAGAGATAAGTGGGTATGGTTGTCAGCAGGTGCACTTGCCGCTTTTGGTTGGTTATCTGGCCACATGGAAATCATTACAAAAATATTTCAATAGTGTTGACAATTCAGTAGTATTTTGTTATAATCCTATATTATGAGTTTAAGTGTAGAGTCCAAATATATTGGACTAATTTCCCATCGTCTGAGAAACTTCAAGCGTAAGCAAGATTACCTTTGGAATTTCTCATGCCCGATTTGCGGTGATTCTAAGAAGAATCTCCTCAAGGCTCGTGGGTATGTGTATAAGAAAGGCAACAATCTATTCTATTCGTGCAAAAATTGTGGAATAGGTACAAGTCTAGGTAAATTATTGGAGAATGTAGATGGTAGTTTATACAAGGAATATGTCCTTGAACGGTATAAATCAGGTGAATCCGGTTTCTCCAATTTTAAGGAGCCAACATTCAACGTACCCTCGCCAAGATTTGATAAACTTGACAAACCAAAAATCTTTGAGCACGCCGAGTTCTGTTCTAACCTATCAAGTGAGCATTTTTGCTTAGCATATCTAAAGAATCGTAAAATTCCAGATAGGTTCTACAAAGACCTATTATTCACATCACACTATAAGAAGTTTATAGATGCCTTGGTGCCTAACCATGGCAAGAAATTGATTGATGATGCTCGAGTTATTATACCATTCTATGATGTGTATAATAACCTGATTGCTGTATCAGGCCGTGCATTAGAAACCTCCGATAAAACACTTAGATATATAACCATTCGCACCACTAATAGTGAAGAAAAATTGGTGTTTGGTATGGATAGAGTGAGTGTTCACGAACCTGTCCGTGTTGTTGAAGGTCCCCTTGATAGTTTATTTGTAAAGAATTGCATTGCAAGTGCTGATGCTAATCTTGCTATTGTTGCAGAAAATATTTCAGCAGGTAAGAAAGTTTTAATATTTGATAATGAACCACGCAATAAAGAAATTGTGAAGATGATGCAAGAAAGCATCAAATCCAATCACCATATCGTCATTTGGCCTAATACTATACAAGCAAAAGATGTCAATGAAATGGTTATGAGTGGCATATCAGTTGGTGAGATTGAAAGTATTATAAGTAGTAACACATTTAACGGTTTACAAGCACAGACCAAATTTGTTTTTTGGAAGAAAGTATAATAATAAGATTGGAGTTTTAATGAGTGATATCGTTCACGGTATTAAGGTAGATTATTCTCGTGATTCATTGTTTGATGAATTGGGAATTAAAAGATTGAAAGAGTCCTACATGAAAGAGGACGAAACATCACCGCAAGAGAGGTTTGCATATGTTTCAAAAGCGTTTGGCTCTAACGAAGAGCATTCACAGAGGTTGTATGAGTATAGTTCCAATCATTGGCTTTCTTATTCTACTCCCATTCTTAGCTTTGGTCGCAGTAAGCGTGGTCTTCCTATATCATGTTTTCTCCCTTATCTACATGATTCGGCAGAAGGACTAGTAGATTGCCTTGCTGAAGTAAATTGGTTATCAATGCTAGGCGGTGGCGTAGGCATCGGCATTGGTATTCGTAGTGCTGATGACAAATCAACAGGCGTAATGCCACACTTGCGTACCTATGACGCCTCATCACTAGCCTATCGTCAAGGCCGCACACGCAGAGGGTCATATGCAGCCTATCTTGATATCAGTCATCCTGATGTATTAATGTTCCTTGAGATTCGTAAACCAACAGGCGACCAGAATATGCGTTGCCTGAATTTACATCATGGCATTAATATCACCGATGAGTTTATGCACCTTGTTGAGCAATCAATGCTTGACCCAAACTTTGATGACACATGGCAATTAAAAGACCCAGCATCAGGTGAAGTAAGAGATACTATTTCTGCTCGTGAATTGTGGCAGAGAATTTTAGAAACAAGAATGTTAACTGGTGAACCATATATTCATTTCATTGACACCAGCAATCGGCTCATGCCACAATTTCAGAAAGATTTAGGTCTAAAGATTCAACAATCAAACCTATGCTCTGAGATTATTCTACCAACAGATAAAGATAGAACAGCCGTTTGCTGCCTATCGTCAGTTAATTTGGAGTATTATGATGAATGGAGAACTAACAAATTATTTCTTAAAGATATTGCCGAGATGCTTGATAATGTCCTTGATTACTTCATTACTAATGCTCCTGATGCTGTTCATCGTGCAAAGTTTAGTGCCGAGCGAGAGCGTTCTATTGGTATCGGTGCTCTTGGGTTCCATGCTTATCTACAGCGTAACGGTATTGCTTTTGAAGGTGTTATGGCCAAAGTAGCCAATAACAAAATGTTCAAACATATTAGGAGTAAGTTAAATGAAGCAAATCTTGAATTGGGTGCAGAACGTGGCTCTCCTAGTGATTGTGCTGGCACCGGCTTACGGTTCGCTCATGTTATGGCTGTGGCCCCAAATGCTTCTAGCTCTATCCTTATGGGTAACACCAGTCCTTCTATTGAGCCATATCGTGCTAATGCTTACAGACAAGACACCTTATCAGGAGCATATCTGAATAAGAATAAATTCCTTGATAAAATTCTTAGAGAAAAGGGTTTAACAGAAGAACAAATGCAAGATACATGGTCGTCTATTATTGCAAACGATGGTTCGGTTCAGCATTTAGATGTGTTAGATGAAACGCAGAAAGATGTGTTTAAGACCAGTATGGAAATTGACCAACGCTGGGTGATTGAACACGCAGCTGACCGCCAAGTGTATATTGACCAAGCACAATCATTAAATCTATTCTTTAGACCAGATGTGAATGTCAAATATCTTCATGCCTGCCATTTTTTGGCATGGAAAAAAGGATTGAAAACACTATACTATTGCCGTTCAGAGAAGTTAGCAAAGGCTGATAAGGTGTCTAAGCGTATTGAAAGAGAAGTTATCAAAGAACTAGATATGACCGCTATCGCACAAGGTAATGAATGTTTGGCGTGTGAAGGGTAATGAAACTAACAAAGGCTGCCGCTGAAAGAATTCGTGATTTAATTATTGAAGAAAACGAACCTAAATTAAAAGGTTTGAGGGTTGCTCTCAGAGGCGGTGGTTGTAATGGCTTTGAATATGTTTTTACTTTTGAAGATACAATAGAAGAAGATGATTTTGTTTTTGAAGCAACAGATGTTAAACTAATAGTGGATTATATGTCAATGGAATACTTAAATGAAGCAACATTAGATTATGTTGAAAAGCCTTTTGAATCAAGGTTTGTAATTAGTAATCCAAATGTAAAATCTTCTTGCGGTTGCGGTTCATCGGTGGGTTTTTAATGGCACACATTGTAGCAAATTTACCACCGGTAAAATGTTTTGTTCGTAAAGAATTTCTCTATGACTTTGAAAAAGGTCATGGAGAACTTGAGCCATGTTGGTGGGTAAGTATCAAATCGTTACGAGGCCAAGCGTTTCGCATTGAGGCCTATTTAAATGAATATGGTGCATTGTATGACAAACTACCACTACACGCATTTTGTTGGAAACCAATTGAAGGCACTCCACAACCACTAGATAGTTTACAGTTATGGGATTGTTTATCATATGATATTACTGTTCTAAAGAAAGCACAGTTACAATCCATGAAATGTAAGTTTAAGTTGAAAAATGGAGATTGGATGTATGGGGTATACCTTTTCACAGTTGATAGTGCCCATCCTGATTTTAATACTCTTGATACTGGCTTTTCCGAAGATGTTGAGGATCACAAGTCTTATAATTTTGTTATGTGTGATAACGGGCAGTTTGCTGCTCAACCAAATAATAGGTTGATTATATTAGAACCAAGTAGTAACCCAAAAGAATTAAAGATGCCAGATTTTAAAGTAGCAACTAAGAGATGGTCAGTAGAAACCGAGGCCAAATGGGCACTAGGAAACACCAACACAGTAATGTATGAGAGAAAAGATGATTAAGAAAACAGAAAGTAAATTAACAGATACACGCAACAGTTTTAAACCATTCAATTATCCATGGGCATATGAGGCATGGTTGAAGCATGAGCAATCACATTGGTTACACACAGAAGTGCCAATGCTTGAAGATGTGAAAGATTGGAAAAAGAAACTCACACCAGCTGAGAAACACTTTTTAACCAATATTTTCCGTTTCTTCACACAAGGCGACATTGATGTGGCAGGTGGTTATGTAAAGAACTATCTGCCATATTTTCCACAACCAGAAGTGCGTATGATGCTGATGGGCTTTGCAGCTCGTGAAGCATTACATATTGCGGCATATTCACACCTGATTGAAACATTGGGTCTGCCTGACACAACCTATAATGATTTTATGGAGTATCAGGAGATGAAAGACAAGCATGATTATGTGCTTGATATTTCAGATAAGAACGGCACCAAAGAAAACACAGCACGACATATTGCAGTATTTTCAGCCTTTACAGAAGGTATGCAGTTGTTTAGCTCATTCATTATGTTACTAAACTTTCCACGCCAAGGTAAAATGAAAGGCATGGGTCAAATCATTACATGGTCAATCGTTGATGAAACAATGCACGCTGAGTCCATGATGAAACTATTTAAGACCTATGTGCATGAGAACACCGAAATATGGAATGATGAATTAAAACAATCTATCTATGCCATTGCAGAAAAAATGGTTGAATTAGAAGATAAATTCATTGACCTTGCTTTTAGTATGGGTGAAATGGAAGGTTTAACACCTGCTGATGTTAAACAATATATTCGTTATATTGCTGACCGCAGATTAATTGGCCTAGGCATGAAAGGCATTTTCAAAGTCAAACGCAATCCATTGCCATGGGTTGAAGAAATGATTAATGCTCCAACACACACTAACTTTTTTGAAAACCGTTCAACAGATTATTCTAAGGGTGCATTAAGTGGTACATGGGACGATGTTTGGGGTAAAGCCGCCTAATGTTAATTCTCTACACATTGGTGATGACCCACATCACCATTCTTTGTGTTACAATGTATCTCCATCGCAGTCAAGCACACCGAGCAGTAACATTTAATCCTGTATTAGAACATCTCATACGATTTTGGCTATGGCTTACAACAGGCATGGTCACCAAGCAATGGGTTGCTATACACCGTAAACACCATCAGATGACCGACCAAAAAGGTGACCCACACTCACCAAAGATATTTGGTATTTGGCGTGTATTATTTGGTGGTGCATTTCTATATCACGAAGCATCAAAAGATAAATTAATGGTTGAAGCATACGGCAAAGGAACACCTGACGATTGGATTGAGAAGAATATATACTCAAAGTATAGCCTTGTAGGCGTAATAGCATTATTGATTATTGAAACCTATCTATTTCACGGATGGGGTATTGTTATGTGGTTGATACAGATGGCTTGGATTCCATTTTGGGCTGCAGGTGTAGTCAATGGTGTTGGCCATTATTGGGGTTATCGTAACACAGAAACAAACGACACATCTAAAAACATTATACCAATGGGTCTAATTATTGGTGGTGAAGAACTACATAATAACCATCATAATAAACCAGCAAGTGCAAAACTATCTGAAAAATGGTTTGAATTTGACATGGGTTGGTTTTGGATTAAAACACTAAGTTATTTGAAATTAGCAAAAATTAATAGGAAATAAAATGAAAAAATTATTACTTGTATTATTAGCAACACCATTGTTAGCATTTGCACAAAAAACTCCTCAAGGTGTAACCTATGACGCTCAGATTGTCCGTGTAAACGATGGCGATACTGTTGTCATAGCGGCTCCTTTTTTACCTGCACCACTTAAACCCGAGCTTGCCGTTAGAATATTCGGTGTGGATACTCCAGAAAAAGGACACAGAGCCCAATGCCCTTCAGAAGATGCCAGAGGACAAGCCGCAAGTGAATTCACAAAGAAAGCAGTATCAGCTTCCACTCAGCGCCAAGTTGTGTTGTATGGGTGGGATAAATTCGGTGGCCGTGTTTTGGGCGATATCATATTGAATGGCCAATCATTACGCACCATGTTAATTAAAAATGGTTTTGCTCGTGAGTATTTTGGTGAAGCCAAGCAATCATGGTGTAATTAATGACCGTATTAAAGCATAAATGTTCTGAGTGTGATTCAAAGTTTAAGATTGAATATGATGAAAGAGAAGTAGAAGATAGTCCAGCATACTGTTCATTTTGCGGAACCTATATACAGGAGAGCGAAATGGAGCAGGATGAAGATTATTAATGTGGCTTTATTATAATACAGCAGAACAATTCAACGAAGAAGATATACAAAACCATTACGGTTTTGTGTATCTTATCACACACATTTCAACAGGCCGAAAGTATATCGGTAAGAAATTTTTTACTAAATCTAAAACGAGGCAAGTAAAAGGCAAAAAGAAAAAGAGCAGAGTATCAAGTGATTGGTTAACCTATTGGGGTTCCAACGAAGTATTAAAAGAAGAAGTCAAACAAAATGGGGAGGATGCATACACAAGAGAAATTCTACATTTATGCAAATCTAGGTCAGAGTGTTCGTATTGGGAAACATTTGAGATATTCTATCGCCATGCTCTATTAAGTGAACAATACTATAACTCATGGGTGACCTGTAAAATTCACAAATCTCATGTATTAGGAAAAATAAATGGCTCGCAACAAAGCTCTAATCGACAATGTAACAGAACTGAAACCAGTTAACAAATCCAATCAATTACGCATACGAATTGATGACCTCAAAACCTTCCAACCACTCACAGAAAACCAAAGATTATTTTTTGAAGCATACAAACGCCAAGATTATTTTGTAGCACTACATGGTGTTGCAGGCACAGGTAAAACATTTTGTGCCTTATATAAAGCACTTGAAGAAGTTTTAGACAAATCAAACCCATTTACCAAAATCATTGTAGTTAGGTCTGCCGTGCAATCACGGGAGATTGGTCATTTACCCGGCGATGTAAATGAAAAGATGGACATCTATCAACAACCTTATCGCCAGATATGTGAAACACTATTTGGTCGCAAGGATGCATGGGATAGGCTCGAAGAACAGGGTCATATTGAGTTTATATCTACATCATTTATCCGTGGAATGTCCTTTGATTCCGCCATCATTATTGTTGATGAAATGCAGAATATGACATTTGAAGAATTGGATACTGTTATGACCCGTGTTGGCCATATGTCAAAAATCATTTGGTGTGGTGATTATCGGCAGACCGATTTGAACAAAAAGAAAAATGATATGTCAGGCATTCTTAAATTCTTTGATATTGCCATGCACATGGCGGCTTTTACTAAAATTGAATTTACCGCTGATGACATTGTTCGGTCAAGTTTAGTAAAAGATTATATTTTGGCGAAAATTCAACACGAAGATAACATTTCATAAGGTGAAATTAAACTTTAATTGGTTTTTGTAAAGAGTGCCATGCTTTTTTTTGGCTGCATATTGAGCTGCATGGCTCTTACAACAAAATCTTTTAATTGAAGAATTAATATATTTTCCGCAATCTGGATATAAACAATATTCCGTTATTTGTGCTTTTGTATAAGGCGCTTTTGATTTATTATGCTTATTGGCATTTATTTGGTTCACGCCTTTGGTTTCATTTATTAGTTTTGTTTCAAATGCAAAAGCGCTCTTTCTATCAGGAAACTCAGCTACAACTTCATAATCAAAGTTATTAAAGTTCTTTTTAACATAATCATTAGATGTAAAGTAATGTTTGCCTAAGTCCTCATTAGCTGGTACTGTATTTTTGAATCTATATCCAATGTAAAATCTACCTGTATTTTTTTCGGTACAACGGTAAACATAAGGTAATACTAATTTTGAGTTATCATAGATATTCATGCTGGCATAGTCCTTTTATGTTAGAGTAGGTGCGAACTGTAATTCGGCGACCTACACCTATATATACCTTAAATTATTTGCGTTTGCAACATAAAAAAGCATATATACTCCATATAGATTCTCATTAAGAGGTCTACGGAGAAAAAAATGCTTAATAAAATTTTATCACTATTCACCATTGACAGGCAATCTATACTAGAAAGTTATATTGCCAGTCGTCAGCCATTATCACAGGCTGATGTTGAAAGATTGATTAGAGAATTTGAGCGTCATACTTCATTTAATTATTAATCACTAAGGATATTACCATGTTTAACCTAAACACCATTCAAGAAACCACCAAGTATTTTGCTGACCAATTTGCACAGTATGCTGTAGCAAAAGATGTGAAAGAATTCACCAAGAAAAGCCAAGACTTTACTGTAGCCTTAATTGACGCACAGTATAAGGCAACAGTAGCAACCTTTGATGCCATTGGTTCATTTGCAGGTAAAGAATCCACTACATACCTAGATAAAGCAAAGGAAGTAGTAGATACAGTAACAGAAAATGCAAAAGAAATCATTCAAACTGGCACCCTCAAGAGTTTTGCTAATGTTGGACATAAGAAATAACTCACGGAGTTTTAGCCCGGTTGTTCGTAATGGATGGGCAATAAAGTTCTCAGTTTATCGTGAGGACAATATATTGCTCATCTTTACATCCTGTTTCACAGGCCAAACTATTGTTCGTTATTTTACTTGTGAAGAAGATGCTGTGGAATACATCAATTTTGTGTGTGAACAAAACCCACAGATGCCAATTGAAGCGTAGTATCAAGTTTTACTAAATAGAGCATAAATATATCATTATAGATTATAGGATAAACAATGCCTCTTAATAAAGTCACAGCAGATTCCATCGCAGACAACGCAGTAATTGCCGCTGATATTGCGGATGGTACCATCACATTAGCCAAACTACAAAGTGGCTTACTCCCTTCAGCAATAGCGAATTCAGGTGCCTCATACGCCAATGCAGCCTTTGCTACTGCTAACACAGGAACAGCTTCTGGCTCATATGCCAATTCAGCGTTTGCAGCCGCTAATACAGCAACAGCTTCTGGCTCATATGCCAATTCAGCATTTGCTACTGCCAATACGGTAGTTTCTGCTAGTTCATATGCTAACTCAGCATTTGCTACTGCTAATACGGTAGTTTCTGCTAGTTCATATGCTAACTCAGCATTTGCTACTGCTAATACAGGAACAGCTTCAGGTTCATATGCAAATAGTGGATTTGCCGTAGCTAACTCTGCCGCTGGATATGCTAACTCCGCATTTGCAAAAGCTAACACTGCTGGTGTTGGAACAGTAACTTCAGTTGCTACTGGTAATGGATTATCAGGTGGAACAATTACTTCTACTGGAACCTTAGTAGTTGCTTGTCCTACATTTAATACTGTTGGAAGTTATTGTTTTGTTAATGGCAATAGCAACGGATCTTCTGTTGTTAATTTTACTCCAGGAAGTAATTATTCAGCAGGTAGTGGTCAAGGTCAAATTCAAGCATCTTGGTTGCGATCAAATTGTGGATTTATACAAGAAGTACAAAATAATTTATCGGGGACTTGGAAATGGATGGCAGGTGGACCCGGTAATACCAATAGTGGCGGACTTACTGGACTTGCTTGTAGAGTTTCTTAAAAAGGAAAATATATGTTTACACTTCAATATGCTAAAGATCCAATTTATAACAATGCAGAAGGAACTGCAATTTATCTTACAGTTAAATGGGAAGAATTTGTAGAAGAAATGCCTTTTGGTGCTTGTTCTTTTGACCCTGAGCCTTGGGGTGTTGATCTATACAATCGTGCAAAAGCGGGTGAATTTGGTGAGGTAGCACCTTATGTAGCATCCATTGTTCCAAGCATTGACTTTGAGCCTACTTCAACAGGAACGCAAACTTTATGATTAAACAAATTAGCCCTAAACATACATTTACTTATAATGGGGCTACTTTAAATGTTTATCATGCTAATAAAGGACAAGGACTGCCTAGACATCAACATTTTTATAGTCATGCAACTATTTGTCATTCGGGTTCTTGCATAGTGCGAGTAGAAAGCAAAGAATTAATTATGACTAAAAATACTCAACCTGTTAATTTATTAGGTAACAAATGGCACGAAATTGAAGCGTTAGAAGATAAAACTGTGTTTGTAAATGTATTTGCAGAGGGTAAAAATTGAAAACAGAATACGATAAAGGCAGAATTTATCCTAATAGTGTTCCTGAGTTTAGAACACTACAAAAACAAGATGGAACGCTAGAAATGCAAGTGCGGTATAGGAACGATGCAATGGGTTATTTAGGTAAATGGATGCCTGTTCAAAATGAAATAGAAGAATCAGTCAAATCATAAAACCCACCGTTGAGTGGGTTTTTTATTGCCTCTCTTTATTGAGAATTAATATATAATGGCAGTAAAGGAGATATATTATGGTTACCGATGAAGAATTACTTACAATATCAAAAAAAGTAGATACCCTTCTATCCACTCTTGCGGTAGAATACCAAGTTCCAGCTCTTGAATTATCGGCAGTTATTCTTGCCCGTTTAATTCTTCTCAATAACGAATTCCAAAATCAAAAAGACTTTCGCAATCTGCTTAATGCGATTGCCGATAGGCCTATTCTTGCTGATCCACCTAAGGCAAATCTTCACTAATGATTGATCCAATTATTGCAAATAAAATAAAGGCATGGTATAATGGCCTGTATCGTGGTGAAAAATACTTGGTGCTCATAGGCACATTCTTGGTCATACTTGCAGCTTTACTATGGGTAACAAAAGACTTTACTACACGAGAAACACCTAAGCCAATCATTCTACAAGGAAAATATTAATGGATGCAAAGAATGTAATTGACCGCATTAAGAACCTAAAAGAGTTTGAGGTGGTCATAGATATACCACCTGAAGTAATGTTTGATGGCAGTCCAGTACCATTTAACCTACGGGTTGATAGAAACCGAGTAGCAAGTGTAAAATTATTGGCAGAATCACAGCAAGAGGCTGAAAAGAAAGTAAAAGATTTTTTTGTATCAAAAGGATATTACGAATGACAACATTTACATCTGACGATAGAAAGTCCGCTTATGATCCGGGCCTTAGTTGTGTTACACCTTCAAGTGCAACAGGCCTAGAAGAAGATTTGGTTGCAGAGGCACCATACCATCCAGGCTATGAAGATGCTGCTATGGCACCAAAAGATGATTTTACCGTAGTGAATACTAACGAATACAATAAACTATTACAGGAGGTTGCAGAGTTTAGAAAGGCAAATGCCCGTATCATGGCATTTACTAAAACTATTGTTCAGTCATTTAGAAAAGGTTAAACATGAGCCACGAAGAAGCGAAGTTTAAGCATAGTAAAAGGTTGTTGAAGGATTCAAACGCAATACAGAAGCAAGTTAAGATAGCAAAGTCCCATGGGATGCCGGTTGACAATCCACATATGTTCGCCAAGCACCACGCATTAGATTGTGGGCAACCAAATTGTGTAATGTGTGCTTCACCTCGTAAGATTTGGAAAGAAGAAACTATCCAAGAACGCAGAGCAAAACAAGAAGGTGTTGAATGACTACCTTTACAACCGAAGATAGAGAATGGGCTTTTTGGAATAACTATCATGCACCCATTTATAATAGGCAGACAGAGATTCAATTCTTCTGGCCATTGACCGAGCAATTGCCATTGGAATTGGACTATGCACCATGTGAACCGCCAAAGTTAAAAGTAAATTATGACCAAACCCATACATTCTATCCAACCACAACGGGAAACATTACTATCACGGGCGCCAATATGTGCCTTGATGTAGAAACCACCACGGTAAAACTAAAATCATCACCTCATTTGCTACAAAGAATACTGTATAATTTGCTTGGAATCAAATGGGAAATTAAATGAACTGGATTGTATACCTATTAATATTTTGCTTTGCCTATGCATTTGGCTTTGATGCAGGTCGAAACCATGCCCATGTTGAAGTAATGACCAATCAATGTGAAAAACTATGAACCATAACTTTTGGGGTGAACCCGATGACATTGAACCATTGCCCGATTGGATGAAACCTAATCAATCCATCCGTAGACCAAGTAAATCTATCACCGATATAATACACGAAACAATGAAAAAACCTCCGATACCACAGATACCTGATGAACCCACTAACACTACTGAATAATGCCATTGATAGCCTTTGGTACTGGACATATGGTCTTATCGTAGGCTGGGGTGCTTCATTCACCATTGTGGTGGCACTACTCATACTCTGCTTCATTAAAATAGTCCGTCTTAATAAGAAAATCCAAGACCTCTCCAATCGTGTAGTGGTCAATGAGCGAGAGATGAATTTTCATATCAATGATACTAGAAAAAACAGTTGAACGCACGGCACAATGGAATAAAGAGACCAATGCATGGCAAATAGAAGAAGCAATGGTCTATCAATGGTATACAAACCAAAACAATCCCAAATCACCCATATATAAAAGTTTAACCGATGCACTACAATGGATTATAGCCCACGATGAACACCTATCGTAGTATCTTCATCTCCGATGTTCACCTTGGCACCCGTGATTGCCAGGCCGAGAAACTGAATAATTTTCTGAAGCACCACACTTGCGATACTCTATACCTTGTGGGTGATATTATTGATGCATGGAAAATACAACAAAACAAGTGGCGCTGGAAACAATCTCATTCTAATGTAGTGCGAAGAATCCTAGGCCATGCCAAGCGAGGCACCAGAGTAGTGTATGTTGCAGGTAACCACGATGAATTCCTACGACCAATGATACCCTATGGCCTAAGCTTCGGTGCCATACAGATATGCAACCAGACCGAGCACATAGATGCCAATGGTAAACGATTACTGGTTACACATGGAGATTTATTTGATGGTATCTCCAAACTTGCACCATGGTTGACTTTCCTTGGTGATAAGTTATATGATATGGTGCTCAATTGGAATTCTACCTTTAATGCCTTCCGCCGTAAATTTGGGCTGGGCTATTGGTCGCTCTCTCGCTTTCTAAAGTATAAAGTAAAGAAAGCCTCTGATTTCCTACTAGGGTTTGAAAAGAATATTTCCGAGTATTGTAAAAAGAAAGGATATGATGGTGTCATTTGTGGGCATATCCACCATGCCGAGATAAAAGAACTCAATGGTATACTGTATATGAACGATGGCGATTGGGTAGAATCCTGTACCGCATTAGTAGAAACCCACGAAGGTATATGGAAAATAATACATTGGACAAAGGAAAAGGATGAGAATGAAGTAACCACCCATGAGAAACAGCAAGAGTGGCTAAAAACTGTCCGAAAGACGGAGTATTAATATGAGTAGAAAAAATATGTATTATAAAAAATTTAAAAATATTGATTCTTTTGAAACGGTAGATGAATTCCTCTCTCGTGGAGGCACTATTGATACTAGTAAAAAAGATGGAATTGTCCGTAAACAAAGAAAACTTAAACAACCCACTATTTTAAATAATGATTATTCCAATAAAGAATTTGAAGAGCGGCTACACCGATTTTATAATTCAAAACGGTGGAAATTGATTAAAGAACAAGTATATAAGACCCATGCTCATTTATGTCCAGTATGCGGGTCAGAAGAAAATTTAAGAGTAGACCATATAAAACCAATCAGACATTATCCTGCATTAATTGATGATATGAATAACCTTCAAATATTGTGTAATGAGTGTAATTTAGAAAAGGGGTCTATGATAGATTGGTCTTTAGGGTGGCACATTGCAAATAAAAGTATTTTAGAAGAAAAACAAAAACTCATTGAACTTAAAAAACTCAAAGAACCTAAAAAAAATGAAGAAGAATTTAGTAAAAAAATTGAAATACTAAGAACTTTTGAGTCGTGGCAACTAGATGATATATTTCGTGCATGGAATGCCTATTGTAGTAGAATGAATAAAGCAGGGATGGACATAATTAACCAATATGATTTTATTGAACATATAAAATTCTATGTAAGAGATATTAGATTGGCTAAAAAATATGTTCAAGACAATTGGAGAAACATAACTAGTGAACCTACAACAAAACCAAAAGAATTTAAACTAAAACCAAAAGAATTTAAACAATCAAAGCTTCATAGAGTAACAAAAGAAGGTAAAATTATAGTAGTAAATAGTGGTAAAAAGTAGCAAAAAGTGGTAGAGAACCAACATAGATATCCACCATGCCAGGCGTATATAAAGAGAAACAATGTCCCCAATGTAAAAAACTACACAGAGGGCGAGGGAATTTCTGCTCGATTTCCTGCGCCAATACTGGTCAAACTAAATCTCCCGAAACTAAACAGAAGCTTGCAGAGAAATCCAGAGAGTATCGCAGAACACCCGAAGGTATTGCGACCACTAAGGTTATTGCGAGAGTAACTGAGAAGCGTCACGCAGGTATTCAAACACTTCCCGAAGATGATTGGATAGTAGAAATTCCAATAGATAATGAAGATGATGATGGCTTCCGTCTATAACTGACCATTCCGGTCAAGTATTATCCTCAATGGAATCAATGACTTAGCGAGGGCTTGACATTTGCCTCGGATCGTGTATAATGGTTTACATGATGAAAAATAAAGACAAAATTTTAGAAGATATCCGATTAATTAAAAAACACATTGAAGAATCTCCAATGGAATTTGATTTGCAATATGAGTGCATTTATGCCATGCAGAGAATCCTCAATATTACTGATAAACAACCTGAATTCTCCGATGCTGAGATTGATGCAATTTATTGTGCTATGGGAGATTATCAAGATTACGGAGATGAAGAATCCGAACTAGCCAATAGTATCAGAGAAAAATTATCATGATGTTGCTTAAAAACAACAGCCCCTTGACAATTGCCTTGGAACGTGTATAATGGTTTATATGATGACAAATAAAGATTTAATTTCTCTCCTCCTGACGGGTACCATGTTGTTCTCGTTTTCTCTTGTAATTTACTTTGTATTGGTGATTGCTTAATGTTTAATGGTAAAATTCTAGTTAAGACCCGTACCATGGTGCCAGGTTCACATCGTATGGAATCGTATCAGGACACCTGGCAGGACTCTATTGATATCGCCTATGATGGTGAGTTAACCTCCGAGGTTTGCACCGCTATCATTGAGGCATTCAAAAAGTCCCGCTTCATGGGCAAAGCTCAGAGTGGTTACGGTGCTTTGCGTTGGAGTAATGGTGACACTATCATTGGTGTAGATAGGGTTAAACGTCAACTAATTTTGGGCTCATCAATGAGCTTGTGTGATTAATGAGTGGAATGAAACATTTTTTGGATCAAGTCCAAGAGTTATTAGAGGCTGGCTGTAATGCGGATGTTATCTCGCAGAAGCTGGGTTGTTCATTAGAGATGGCTGAGCAGGCCATAGAATTTTGGAGTGATTATGCAGAGTAATATGGATTCAGCGTTACAGGCCTATGCAGAGTACCTAAAGGAATGTTATATGAGCCGTGGTGCTTCATGGGCAAAAAGTGGCTTTGACCGCCAGTTGGTGGTTGAATTTGATAAGGGCTCGAAGTTTATTAAGGTCATCATTGGCTACAGTACCGATGGGATTCGTGATACTTCCCGTAGTAGCCACTCTTTTATCGTGTTGAAGTCGGATAAATTTCAGGTTGGCGATATATTGAAGTCCGCCAGTTGGAGGGCGCCCGCTAAGAATTTCGCCCGTGGTAATGTGCTAGAAAAGTCTTATGGATCAATCAGTTGGTGTGGTGCCTAACCTGTTGTTTTTAGGCAACAAAGTGCTTGACTTTTGCCGTGGTTCGTGTATAATGGATTTTGTTGAGTTGATAAAAGAAAAGGAATTATTATGACTACATTTAGTATTGTGAATGAATTAAACCTCGCTGATAAACGTGCCTTAATTGTTGAATTGAAGGACGCTATCCGAGTTGATTTGATGGCTGCTCGTGTGGCGAAAGCGAAAGCAAAAGAAATTAAAAAGATTGCTCGTGAAAACAAAGCCTATGACCGTGCTGCCAAGAAGGCCGCTCGTATCGCTAAGTTAGAAGCAAAGCTCGCTGCTCTCAAAAATCCAGTTGGTATCAAAGCTGTCAAGGCCAATAAGAAGCCTTCCAATGTTACCGTTTTGAAGGCTGCTTAATATGGTTACCTATAAAATCTACCTTAGACCTACCAGTGAGCTCTATTACACTACCACGAGCCTTATTGACCTTGAGGGCACTTGCCAACGGCTAGATGCTCTTACTGTTTCCTATTATATCGTTAGCTAATGAAAATCACCACGGCTATTCGACAGCTACAGAAGGAGTGCGAATTCCTTGGGCTGTCATTCAATAAGCTTCTAACCGAGCTAGAGAAAGCACCGCTGTCTTTTCCGCTGAGAACCATTGAGGCTTATAAAGTGTATAGAATGGAGTTTCCAATTGCGTAAATTAATCAGTACCGAATTTGGTCGCCGAATGAGCACCAATAACGCTCTAGCGGCCATGCACCAAAGCGCTAGTATGGGTTTGACCAAGTGGGTCAATAAAGATATACGCAAGGCTGCGGCCACTGGTGACTGGTCAGAATTAGAAGCAAAGGCTATGAAACAGCTGACCAAATTTAGGAATGATTTTTATGCGTAGAAAGCGCTCAGACCGTAACCATGTATTGTATCAGTTGACCATAGGAGAGGACACCTATATTGGCCTCACCGCAGCAATTGGTCAGGCTTATCTCCGTTCAGTAAAGGTGAGAGTCCAGAAGCATATGAGTAGAGCCAGAAAAGAGTCCAAGGATTGGGCAATTTGTGAGGCTCTAAGGTCGGATGAAGCGGTGCAGTATGAGGTCATAGAGGTGGTGAGAGGTCGCAAGGCAGCTCATAGTAGAGAGCGAGAGCTCATAGCATCGCTGAGTCCTTCTCTCAATACTTTCTAAGCTAAAAGCTAAAATCGAATTGAAAACCAATGTAAGGATCCTTAGTATTTGGCTGAGTGCAGTAAGGGTACCACATGACTTATTTTCGCTGTTTGTTTCAAAGAGTTTCTATTAGTTCCAGCGAAAAAACTTTTGGATTCTCAGACTTCAAAAAAATCCGCGGCCAGGAAATTTGCCGTGGAAGTCGATTGGGTAATGTATCCTATACTATACAATTACCTGTGTTTTTGTCTATAATGTGTTACAATGGTTTATTATTAGGAGAGCATCATGGATTTTTCAGATAAAGAACAGTTAATTGCCACCATTATTTGTGGCATACTCATAATCATTGGTATCTCTATCTAATGGAAACCTTTCTATTATCTCTACAAGTGGCCTTTGTGTTTATTATGTGGAAATGGTCAGGTGAAGCATTTGAGCAAGGACTAAACCATATGGGTTGGTTATACATTGTGGCATCAGCGGGTAATGCAGCCTCTGTGGCGGTTGCACTTGGATTATAAGGAACAGTATGAATACTAAATTACAGAAAATATTGGCGGATGCCAAGATAGGCAAGGCAGAGTTTGATGCAGGAAGTTACTATGTCTGCTCTGAAGGTACACTAGAAACTATCATTAAGTCCGTTGTAGATGCCTGTGCAGATGAAGCACGGAGATATACTTTCAGGAGTAATGGTATATCAGAGGATTACAATGGTACTACGAATGTTGAAATTGAAATAAGGAAACTCTATGAAAGTAGTAATTAATTCGGACTACGGTGGTTTTAGTTTGTCGGATGAAGCGATTGAGGCCTATGCGGAGAGGAAAGGAATTACCCTACGCAAAGAGGAGCATCCGCAATCGGTTCTCTCAAGCGATTATTACCTTGACAATAATGAATGGTTTAATTGCCGTGAGATTCCACGGAATGATCCGACATTAGTGGCGGTGGTAGAGAAGCTTGGTGAGAAAGCGAATGGCTTCTGTGCTACTCTGAAAGTGGTAGAGATTCCCGAGGATGTGGATTGGTATATTGGAGAATATGATGGTAATGAGTGGGTCGCCGAGAAACATAGGACTTGGAGTTAGGAAGCGCCGTGGAAAACCTGAGGAAAAAGAGAGTATGAGAGAGTACCAAATTGACTGGAATAAATTGGCGAAGTTTAATATCGTGGTGAATACAACACCAAGGAATCCATTGGAAGATGTGGTAAAGAACGATGAGTTGGTTTCGTGGATGAAAGAATATCCTGATGCGATGGATGCCATTAATAAAATAAAGGATAAAAAATGAGTGATAGGTTTGATTTAGAACAAGAAATTTTGCGATGCTGGGCTATCCTTGAAGATATAGAATTAGTGAAGGATAAACCAGAGTTGATTGATTCTCTCAAAGAGGTCTATGAAGCGAAGTTCCAAAGGTGCTTTGATACCTTTACGGAATACTGGCAGTCGCAGAAAGGAAAAAAGTAATGGCATGGGAAATTAGCAACACATTATGGGGGCCAGAAGTTTTGAATCTGGCACCAAAGTGTGAAGTGAAAGGGTGTGATAATTATGCCGATAACTCTGGTTATGGAAGATATCACAAATTATGTTCGTATCATCATAAGAGTAAATATGAAATGAATGGATGGGATTATAAGCAGTATAGAAAAGATTTCTGTGAAAATGTTGATGGTCGCTTGGGTTATGCGTGTACCACTACCATCGTTGCACCAAACTGGCAATTAGAAGTTGACCATATAGATGGAGATAATTCTAACAATGTGCCAGAAAACTTGCAGACTTTATGCTCTTGTTGCCACAAGTATAAGACCTTTTTGAATGAGGAAAACCTGCCAATGCATAAGAGAAAGAAATACTTGGAAAAAGTTCTAATGGAATCAAGAGCTTAGCGGTGTTGCTTCCATGCAACAGGTGGGCTTGACTTTAGGCATGGTTCGTGTATAATGGATGCATAAATTGAGAAAAGGTTATATTATGTTGAAATTTGAAAAAGTTGCAAAAGTTGGTGATACGATTCGTGCCTATGATTTCAAGCCATGTGCTGGTCGTGATGATGCTTTCATTGAAGGTGTCGTAGAGCAAACCAATTGCACCGAACCTGGTTTTATGTCGTATAAAATTACGGTCACGGCTGATAAGTTTGTGAAGTTTGAAACCAAAGCCAATAAAAAGAATCGTGTTGGCAAAATCATGTTTGTGCCATACCAGACTAGTTTTATGGAATTTGATTTCCGTGTAATTAATTTATCGGAGTAATTATGCAAATCGAGCAAGCTATTCAAATTATTCGGCAGTACCAAGACCAATGGGGTATCAAAGGTCTTTTAGAAACCTTAGAGGAAATGAATTTATGTTTTGATGATTTAAGTTACCAAGAAGCCACGGCATTTCGTACCTTCATGGCCATGGGTCGTGAATTTTTTGCACCGATAAAGGAAACTGTATGATGTATTCCAAATATTCCGTTGATGAATTACAAGGCTACTATAGCGATTTTCATAAAGACTTTTATGGGTATCGCCCTCGTGGTTTTGGTACCGAGGAAGATTGGAATAACCGTGATTGGTTAATCTCTAACATTGATAAAATCCATGATGCCATGGATAAAATGAAAGAGACCTTTTCTGGTCGGGAAGAGCTTCGCACCAATGGTTGGGTTATTGAAGAAACCGATCCAGAGTTGGCCAAGCAAGCGAAGTGGTTGGCTGATGAACGCAAGCGGGAGTATGAAGCGTGGGTCGCCAGCATTGAAAGAAATTATACCGAGGAAAATTCAAGTGTATATTCTGCCGATTGAGCATGGACATTTTTATTATCACCTCTCCGTAGAGGAGGAAGATGATAACATTAAGTATTATCATTATGCGGTCAATAAAGAGAACCGCAATAGAATATTGTTAGATTATAGTCCGTATGATACAATGACACGGATGGCTTTTAGAGAATGTGTGGAAAAAATTGAGTAAAGTAAATATATTGAAATGGGTCGCCACCTTTGTAACACTAGGTGGTGCATTAGCAACAGCATTGATGATTGACCCATTGAATATCTGGTTGTTGAATACTGGCGCCCTATTGTTTTTGATATGGGGTTTTCTGATTAAAGAAAAAGCCATGATTGCTGTAAACTTTGGCCTCTTGGCCATTTATGTGTTTGGTTTAATTTATAGGATATAAAATGAAAATGATTACCCGTGAGCAGTATGTTGCTGTTCTGGAAGATGCCAAGAAAAGAATTGAATCTAATTATAAACCACAAGAAGAAGGAACTGGTCATTTCAATACCGCATCCTTTGTGGTAAAAGAATTAATCTTTGAAGTTAATCAGGGAAACCCACAAGAATTTGTATTATAAGTATGGAAATTATCTTTGGAGGTATTTCCATGCCAGATGCAAAAGACTTTGATGGCTTTTATATATTGCCACATAGGGAAGATGATGGCTTAAGACTTTCTTTTTTTGATTTTAGTGATGATTTTGAAAAAGGAAAGAAGATTGACCACACCAGCCTTGGTGATATGTATCATGTGGTCTTTTTAACACAAGGCGAAGATGGTAATCCTGAGTTGGATGACCACTTTGAGGCAATTTTTGCCGATCCTGAAGTGTATGTTAAGGGTTTACTTGGTGCAAATATCTACGGATGCATGGTACGAAAGACGGAAAACAGTTGGAAATGGGTTGAAGAATACCTCAAAAGACTGCTCGGTCGTGTTATGATAAACAAAATGAAAAATTATGCAGGCTCTATTGCCAAAAATTAAGAAAGGGAAATAAAAATGCCTAATTGGTGTGCTAATAATGCTGAGTTTCACAATGATGATGTTGCCGAAGTTGCAAAACTAGAAGCACACTTGAAATTCCTTGATGAAAATAAGAGTAATAATAACATTGAATCTGGTCTATTTGCCTTTTTTAGACCAAGACCAGCTGAAGATGAAGAAAATTGGTACGATTGGAACATTTCTAATTGGGGAACCAAGTGGGAAGCAAGCATTTATTCGTGGGAAAAGGTCAATGACAATTGTATCACACTAAATTTTGATACAGCATGGGCACCGCCAACGATATTTTACGATTTCGTAGCACAAAATACTGAATGGTATGTTACTGCTACCTATTGGGAACCTGGCATGGGCTTCGTTGGCAGTAATTGTGCAGGTCAAGATGACTGCTATGAGTATTCTAATGCTGAAGATGTTGAAAATATACCTGAAGAATTGATTGATGAGTATAATTTGCGTGACCAATTTGAAGATGAAGAAGAAAGTGAAGAAGATGATATGGTTGAAGCGCTAGAAGAATTGAAAAAAGAGTTTGATACACTCATGGCACAAGACGAACCTGCAAAAAATGCGTTTGCTGATGAAATTGGTCGTGAATGGTTGAAAGGATTGTTGCGTGAACGAGTAGTTGGTGTTACTTTTATCAAAAAAGACGGCACGGAACGAGTGATGCAAGCTACTTTGAGTGAAGATTTCATTCCTGAAGCGACAAATTCTGAAAATTCTGCTAATTCTCGCAAAAAATCAGACGAAGTGTTAGCAGTTTGGGACACAGAAACACAAGCTTGGCGTAGTTTTCGCTGGGATTCTGTAAAACAGATTAATTTTTCGCTTGGAGAGTAAAAAATGGCAAAATATATTGTAGAATCTATTGGAATGTTCCGCCAAGTTCATGTTGTCGAAGCGGAAAATGAAGATACAGCCATGGAAATTGCTAGGACTGCTGATGACAATTGGCAAGAGTATCTTGGTGAAATGAAAGTTGATATTTCCGAGTTTACAGATGAAAGAATCAAGCATTTTCAGGAAAAAGAATTCTTTTGGGAAGGAGTATCATTTAAGGATGAAAATGGCACAGTTCGTTATATTCACAAAAACGGACAAGTAGTATAATAATCGCCCTTTTAGTTAAATGCTATAACACTTGATTTGTAATCATGGATTGGTGGTTGGATTCCATCAAGGGGCACCAATTAACCGCCTTTTTTTACATTTTAACTATAATTTCTAAAGCCATAAGAGTCAAACTACCAATCAAAACAATCGCAAATATTAATTGCGGTAATTTATTCATAATACCTCCATTTCAGTTTATTATTTAAACACTCCTGATTCAATCACCATTAAAGAAAGACAAATTATAAGAACAAGCATGAAAACTATTGGTTGCATATTCATTTATAATTTATACAACTTAAAAAAGTATGTTATTAAAGCCGCAGCCGTCATACACCACCAAAAAACTTGAACTTGTTTCTGCCTGTCCTTATCCATGTATTTTAATTCATCGGCTCTTTCTTTTTCCATTTTTGCTTTTGTGGCTTCAACTTCTGCCCAAGCAGCTTTACCATATTTTTTAATAGCTTCTAGTTTTAACTGTTCAATTTTTTGTTGGTGAGCTTTTTCTTTTTGATATTTTTCGTAAGCCTTAAACTCAGCCATTGTGGCTAAGTATTCTCTTTCAGCTTTGGCTTTCATTCTGTTGATATGTTGTTGTTGAACCGCTTTTTCCATATCAGCCTGTTGGTCGGTAACCACAGAGCTTAATTGTTTGCTTGCTCCTTGAGCAGCTTTGAGAGTATTAACGGCACCTTGAGCGCCGGCAACGATAGGGTCAGCCATTTTTGGTTTCTTTTAGTTATATTAATGAAGATAATAAAGAATACCACAAGAGCTTGTGGAATATAGTGTAATGCCAAATCAATACCACTACTATTTAGTATAAAAAAATCAAGAGCTTAGCGGTGTTGCTTCCATGCAACAAAAGGGCTTGACTTTAGGCATGGTTCGTGTATAATGGTTATATTGACTAAGAAAGGCATTATCATGGCATATATGAATCAACAAAAAAAGGCGATTATCGCTTCTAAATTGAAACCAGTATTAAAAAAGTATGGTGTTAAGGGTTCGCTAAAAGTTAGCAATCATTCTACCATTGTTTTAAATGTGAAGTCTGGTAAAATTGATTTTATCAAAAATTACAATTCCACGGTCGGTAATCAACCTGGTGGTTTTCGTAACGGTTCGGCTGCCGAGAAAAGCATAAGTGTTAATCCCTACTGGTTTCAGGAACATTTTTCTGGACAGTCCAAAGAATTTTTGACTGAAGCCATGGCAGCATTAAAAGGTGCTGACTGGTACGATGAGTCGGATGCTCAAGTTGATTATTTTAATACTGCTTACTATGTTAATATTAACATTGGTAAATGGAATAAACCTTATACTGTGGAGTAATTATGGAAAATAAAAAACCACTTTACAATATTCGCTATGTTATGCGAAAAGAAGATATTATGACTTTTGTATCTGGCTTGCATAAAGTCCAAGAGCATATGATTGAAGAAGCTGTTGCAAAATCTAATATGAAAGAAGCTAACGAAGTTATTAAATATATTATGGAGAAAAAATGATTGTTGATAAAATTGACCGCCCTTTGGTTATTGATTTAACTGGTCCCCAAGGTAATGCTTTTTATCTAATGGGTTTTGCTCAGAAAAATGCAAGAAAATTTGGGCTTGATAGCTCTGCGATTCTGGCAGAGATGAAGTCTGGTGATTATGAAAATCTGGTACAGGTTTTTGATAAGTATTTTGGAGAGTATGTGATACTGGAAACATGATGAGTGGAATTTATATTATGGTGACCAAAGATGGTTATCGGGTTTCAGCCTCTGACCAATTTGTTTACCTCTTTGGCAGCTACAATGATGATAGCATGAATTATAATCTTGAAACTGAGGTTTTACAGAAAATATTCGGCAATTGTGCCGTGTTGGAAACGGCAAAAGATGCGATTGAATCGGCTAAGTGTATAAGTAAGACATTAAATGAAACCGAAGATGGTATTATGTTCATTGATTCTTACGGTAAATACACATTTGAGGAACTATTAGATGGCAGGGCAAATAAGAAAGGCAGCAATAGTTAGTTCTATACTAGGAAATGCTACCGAACCAAATTATGTAAAAATTGAATCTCAAAGCGATATTGCTTCTGTATTGAATTGGTATAACGCCAATAAAGATGCCAAAGCCTCAGCAAAATATATTGCCGAGTATGCTAAGAAGAATAAGATTAAAGGCAAGCTTGATACAAGCAAGAGTTTTCAGGTAACTGGTTTTCTTTGCCGAGTTATTAGTAGAGGAACAATTGTTAGTGATGAGTTAGCTCAACAGACCAGAGAAAAGGTCATTGAGTTGATGTCAAAGGACGATAAGGATGAAGTCGAGGACGATTTAGATGTTTACATAGTATCCATTCAAGACCGCATGAAAGAAAAAGTCTCCGAGATTGCAGGAGACCTTGAGGGTGCGATTGATGATTATATACTATCTAAGTTTGCCAAGATTCCATCTCCTTACGGTGTAATGCATGGTCGTGTTAAAGGTAAACACGCAAAAATGTTGGTACCAATCTTTGAGAGAAGGCGAAATGAATTCCAAGAAGTTTTGGATACCGATGATAAAGAATTAAAAGAAGGTTATTCTAATTTTTCAAGGGTAGAATTAAAAAAGTTGGTTTCATTCTGTAATCTAATTATTGAAGATGCGATGAAACTTGGTAATGAAGCAAAAGCGGTGAAAAAACCAAAAAGAAGGAAATAATTATGCCTTATGATTATGAACGATTTGAAGAATTATTAAAACACCATTTGGATGCGATGTACCACGATTCTGATGAAGGATCGGAGATTGGTGAAAACATTTCAAGTGTTGAAGAAGTGAAAATTATCTTTGATGGTTATGGTGACCTTGAAACAGGCGAGGGTGCGCTTTACCAATATGTTGAAGGTGGTAATAAAAACATGGAATCATTTGCTGTCTTTATTCACAAAGATGCATTGACCGAAGGCTTTGTATTTCCCGAACACGAGTTCACACCATGGGCATTAATTCACCGACCAAAAGAAGAAGTCTGCATTTGGGTATGGCATGATTTAGAAAACGATGAATGGGAAATCTTAGATTTAGAAGAACGCTTAGAAGATACAGAATTAAATACTGAGCAAGTGATGACTATTATGGAAGAATTGCACAATAGATATTTTCAACATTGGGATAAACCTGTATTTGAGGTTGATCCAACAACAGGTATGGCCGCATGGCCATTTCCAACGAAAGACAGTAAATGACCGAAGAACGGCAAAAAATAGCATGGGCAGTATTGCAAGGTGAATTGCCTGCCGAAGAATTAACCTATGCCGAGATTGAAGAAATAGAGGATTTAATCTTTGATGCCGTGGCAACTAAGCTAAGTTCGCCTCTTTTTAGTAACAAAATACATTAGAATGGTTACATGATATTATTTGACTTTAATCAGGTGGCAATTGCCAACTTGATGGAACAGATTGGTTCTTCTAAAACTCCCGTTGATGAGAGTTTGGTTCGCCACATGATTTTGAACACGATTCGTACCTATGTGAAGAAATTCAAAGAATCACATGGTCCCGAAGTTGTGATTGCTTGCGACAATAAAAAGTATTGGCGCCGTGATGTGTTTCCAAACTACAAATCCAATCGTAAGAAAGCAAGACAATCTTCTGGTCACGATTGGAGTTCAATCTTTGAAGTATTGAATAAAATCCGTGATGAGTTAAAGAACCATTCACCATACAAAGTATTGGATGTTGATACTGCTGAAGCTGACGATGTGATTGCTGTGTTGGCAACAAGATATGCAGCTTCACAAAAGGTAATGATTCTTTCCTCTGATAAAGACTTTGCACAATTGCAAAAGTTCCCTAATGTTGAGCAATACTCACCGATCCTAAAGAAGATGCTCAAAGAACCATTGCCTGCACTACAATTGAAACAGTTGATTATTCGTGGTGATAAAGGTGATGGCATTCCAAACATTCTAACCAAAGATGATGTATTTGTTGAGGGCGGTAGGCAGAAACCTATTACTGAAGCGAAGATTATCAATTGGTTGAACCAAGACCCTAGTGAATTTTGTAATGATGAAATGCTACGAAACTTTAAGCGGAATGAAATGTTGATTGATTTAACACAGATTCCAGAACCACTTAAAAAAAGTATCATAGATACCTATGAAAATGCGAAAGGCCATACTCGCCAAGAGTTTATGAATTACATGATTGCTAATCGTTTGAAAAATTTAATTGAAGTAATTGATGAATTTTAAAGGTAAAAAATGAGTTCTGAGTTATTATATTCTGAGATAATGGATAAGTTTGAAAAGGCACAAACTAAAGAAGAACGCCTTCAAATATTGCGTAGGAACGGGGACGAGAGGTTTAAGCAATTCTTAATTATGGCTTTTAATCCTCATGTTAAATTTGATGTTCAGATTCCAAACTATCGACCTGCGGTTGAACCTGCTGGGTTAAATTTTGCTTATTTGGATACTGAAATACCAAAAATGTATAGATTCATTGAGAACCATAAATTGCGACCTGCTGGTTTAACTGGCAAAAAACAATCATCATTGTTATTGGTCATTTTAGAATCATTACATAAAGATGAATCGTTTTTGTTGGTTAGGATGTTGAGAAAAGACCTTGCTATTAAATTTCTTACACCTAAATTAATTAAAGAAGCATTTCCTGATATTGATATTCCTATTAAGGACTGATTATGAAAGTAGCAGTAGTTACGCCAACAATTGGCAATTCAAAATTAGCCGATTGCTTGGCTTCTGTTGATAAACAAACCTATAAAGATTTAACACATTATATTTTTATTGACGGCAATAAATATAAACCTGCCGTTGATACAATGCTTGAAGGTGCAACAAAGGTTAAAGTTGTTGAGCTAGAAGAAAATGTTGGAAAAGGATGGTATGGTCATCGTGTATTCGCTGCCTGTTCTTTTCTTGTTAACGCTGATATCATCTGTTATTTGGATGAAGATAATTGGTTTGAACCATGCCATGTAGAAAAATTGGTAAAGAAAATTGAGGAAGGTAATGATTGGGCATATTCTCTTAGAAAAATTTATGACAAAGATGGAAACTATATTTGCGATGATAACTGCGAATCGCTGGGCAAATGGCCTGTTTACTTTAATGATAGCGTTTTTCATATTGATACCAGTTGTTTTGCTGTTAGGCGGGATATCGCTGTTCGTATCGGTCATTCTTGGTACGGCCAATGGGGCGCTGACAGGCAGTTTTTTTCTGCGATAAGTAAGGCATTTCCAAAATTTGATTGTACCAATGCTCATACAGCGTGTTATCGTTTAGATGGCAATCCTAATTCGGTCAATAAAGAATTCTTTGACCAAGGTAACGCTGCTAATGAGAAAAAATACCATGGTCAATTTCCATGGAAAATTGGTAAAAAATTGGTAACGATTGCAAAACAACCTACGCAAGAACTTGAAGTGGGACCAGGAATAAAGATTTTAGTATAATGAAAACTGCGTTAGTTACTGGTAGCTCTGGCTATCTTGGTAGTCATTTGTGTAAATATCTCAAGCAATCTGGATGGAATGTTGTTGCGATTGATATTGTCAGGCCAAAGCATTCTTACTATGATGTTTTTCAATATATTGATGTTCGTAACCACGAAGTAATCAATTATCTATTTCTCAAAACTAAAATTGATGCCGTGTTTCACATGGCTGGTCGAATTGAGATTGGAGAATCAGTAAAGAATCCAACCGAGTTTTGGGAAGTAAATACTGGCGGAACTTGCACTATACTCAATGCTATGAAAAAGCATGGAGTGAAATATTTTGTGTATTCTTCTACCGCTGGTGTTTACAAGCCAGATAGAATCAATAAGTTATTTGACATTCCAATTTCAGAGATGGATAATGTTACATTTGACCACAATCCATACTCAGCAAGTAAACTGGCTTCTGAAAATGCAATAAAACAATCTGGTATCAATTATATGATATTCCGATACTTCAATTTGGCAGGTGCCGATGAAGAATTGGATATTGGTGAAAACCATGAACCAGAAACACATCTAATTCCTAGAATTCTTCAGAATCTAAATAACTTTGAATTATATGGTGACGATTATGACACCGAGGATGGCTCTTGTATCCGAGATTATGTTCATGTTACCGATGTTGCAAAGGCACACATTACGGGGTTAGAATACCTCATGGGTGGCGGGCAATCGGTACTAATGAATTTAGGAACAGGCAAAGGTCACTCTAACCTAGAAATTATCAACTTAATAAAAGACAAACTTAACCTACCTGTAAAGTATACCGTAGTATCTCGCCGCCAAGGTGACCCCGATTCTTTGGTTGCCGACATCAATCTTGCTCAAAAAGTATTGCAATTCAAGCCTAGGTATGATATAATGGATATATTACAAACAGCATATGATTGGCATCTAAAAAATGACAAATAAAAAACTTGACGATTCGGTGATTGATGCCGAAGATATCATTGGTCTTGGTTTACTTAAAAATCACACCCACTTTTTAATGGGTGAAATTGATGATGAAAATATTGAGAAGGCTATCCGTTGGTTGCTCTATGAAAACATGGACAATTCCAATCCAGATAAAATACTAACAATTTATATTAATTCAACTGGCGGTAGTTTGACCGATGCCTTTGGTTTAATTGATGTAATGCAAAATTCTAATTTCGTGGTTCGCACTATTGCAATTGGTAATGTAATGAGTGCAGCCTTTCTAATATTCGCTGCTGGTGATAAAGGTGAACGCTATGTCGCAAAAAACACCAGTATTATGTGTCACCAATTTACCGATTCTATGGATGACAAATATCATAACATCAAAGCTGCGATGAAAGAAACCGAACATTTGAATAAGCGTATGGTTGATATTTTAACAGAAGCAACAGGTCTAGTACCAAGTAAAGTAAAAGCCAAACTTCTACCAGCAAGTGATGTTTACTTGACGGCTGAAGAATTGGTTGAATTTGGCGTAGCAGACCATATTTTGTAACAGGTAATTGTATGATAGGCGGCGGACAGAAATTTCTAAAACCAAAGAAATCCAAATTTAGAAAAAACTCTGATAAGGATACTCTTAAAGAGTTTAGGCAAAAAAACACGAAGCACCACGATAAGGCAACTTATCGCTTATTGAAGAAAGAGGAAGAAGATGTCAGTTAAACAATTTATGGATCAAATTGTTGAAATACAAAAGCGTATTGACCAACAATCTGGTGACATTGAAAGCTTAAAGAAGGAACTTGACCGCTTGAAGATAATGGCATTTGAGGAAGAAATGCGGGAAGAAAGCGACCAGCAGCTCTTGAAGGGATAAGACTTGGACGCTGTTGTTTTTAAGCAACACTAGGGCTTGACTTTCCCACCAGTTATGTTACAATGGTGGGTATGAGTGAAATACTAAAAGAAATTACTGTATGGCAGTCGGACTTTTCAGTTCCAAACCATACTTACTTACTTGATTCTAAGGGCAACATTATTGCTCATGCTCGTGCTAGCGATGGCATTGTAGTAGAATCAAAATCAAAAACGATTAAATTAGATAAGCGGTATCGTAAGTTTATCAAGGTTAATCATTCTGAATTATCCAAACTAATACCAAAAGATGATGGGCATGATTATAGCCTAAAAGTCGGTGTTCGCATTTTCAAAGTGAAATCTGGCAACCACGATTATAAGATTGAAGTGGCAGGTTCTAGTATTACCTGTTCTTGTATTGGTTTTGGTTATCGTGGTAAATGTAAACACGCTGAAGCGGTGAGGGCTAAATTATGATGATTTATGTAAACAATCGGTCGCCTAAAAAATTGCGTATGCAAAGAAAAAAACAATTGGCAAAAAAACAAGAGCAGTACCAAGAATGGCTTACCAGTTTAGAAAAACTAAAACCTAATTTCGGTAAACCTGGCACTAAAAATATTGTGGCTTTGCAAAGTGGTAAAAGATTTGTCCGTGAAACACCACATTACGATTCGTTGGAAACGATTGGAGGTGTCGCAACAAAGCCTGTTCATGGTAATGTCTATACTGGCGATAAGATGAAAGGGATTGGTACCTTGCATAAGTCCAATGCTGTGCCCATTTTCACGGATGAAGAGGCAATCGACCAAGCCAATATGCGGAGATAAAAAAGTCAATGGAATCAAGAGCTTACAAAAAGTCAATGGAATCAAGAGCTTACGGGTGTTGCGTGGAAGCAACAAACCCAAAAATAGTTGCCAAACCCCTTGACACCTGCCTTGGTTCGTGTATAATGGATCTTGTTGAGTTGATAAAGAAAGCAAATTTATGAAATTATTAAGCACTGGTAACCCAAAAGTATTAAAAGGTTTATCGCAAGGTTATAACACCTACATTCTACATTTGGCACCTGCTGACTTATCTGGTTTTAACACCTGTCCTAAAGCGACAGCAGGTTGTAAGGCAGCTTGCTTGAATACTGCTGGTCGTGGCGGTATGTTTAAAAAAGGTGCTACAACCAATACTATTCAAGAAGCTCGTATCCGTAAAACACAATTCTTTTTTGAAGAACGAGCAGGTTTTATGGAATGGTTAGTTGCTGATATTAAATTAGCAATTAAACAATCGGCTAAAAAAGGTTTAATTCCTGTTTTTAGATTAAACGGTACAAGTGATTTATCTTGGGAAAAATATGAGGTTATTCGTGATGGAAAATTATATCGTAACATTTTTACTGCCTTTCCTGATGTCCAGTTTTATGATTATACCAAGGTTCTTGGTCGTAAAGTTGCGGACTTCAAAAATTACCATTTAACATTTTCAATGGCTGATGGTAATTACTTTGATTGTAAAGAAGCAGTAAAGCAAGGCATGAATATTGCTGTCGTATTTGGTATTAAAAAAGGTTCACCAATGCCTAACAAATTCTTTAATTACAATATGTCCGTTTTCAATGGTGATGAAAGTGATTTACGGTTTTTGGATCCAAAGAATTCAATTATTGGTTTGTATGCTAAAGGTAAAGCGAAAAAAGATACCTCTGGCTTTGTGAAGTTTCCAATTGGTGAAGGTATACAATATCTTCCTATTATTAATGTAATGAAAAAGGCGGCTTAATATGCAAGTAGTTTATATTGTAAAATCATTCGGTCCCGAAAATGGGTATGTGAATTTGAAAGCGTTTGCTGATATTGAAGATGCTGAAGCTTATCGTGCGGTTGTTGCAAAACAAATCCCTGATGGTATTGAAGATGAATGGGTTGAAATTGAAGATATGATGGTGGATTATGGTTAATTTTGAACAGTTTAAAAAATCTGGTGTTTGTGCAATTTATCACCGAGTGCCAATTGAATATCTTGCTGAATTCCGTAAAGTGATGGCTCATCAAGGTAAGTTTTTTAAGGTTAGATATCGTGGTCCCCGTTTTAATGTTCCTTCTGCTCGTTTTCGTGGTTGGAATAGTAAACAGTCCACTTGTTTGAAAGAAGATGCAATAGCATTTTCAGTTTATAATTATTAGGAGTTATTATGGGTACCAGAAGTTTAACATTCGTGTATAGTGAATCGGTAAAAGGCGAAAGAGCCGAACCAATTGTGAATATGTACCGCCAGTTTGATGGTTATCCATCTGGCCACGGTGCAGAGTTGGCCGAGTTTTTATCTGGTGGTAAAATTGTCAATGGCTTACGCTTTGGCGAAGAAGGCAAATTCTTTAATGGCATGGGCGATTTGGCTGCACAATTAGTTGCTAATTTCAAAAAAGAATCTGGTGGATTTTATTTGTATCCTGTAACCGCAGAAGATTGTGGTCAAGATTATGAGTATCACATTTTGAATGTTGATGGTCAATTCAAAATTGAAGTGTATTATTGTGGTTGTAATTTTTTCGGTATAAGTGGTGATTATGAGAGTGAAGTGGTATTCTCTGGATCATTACCCGAATTTGTAGATTTCTGTAATGTTGCCGAAACAGCTTAACATTACCGAAAAAGCGCTTGACTTTCAGGCATATTTGTAGTATAATGGTTGTTCCTTTAATTGATAATGGAGTTATGTGATGGCAAAACCTGCTAAAAAAATGAAGTTGAAACCTTTCCAAAAATTATTGACAGTAATGATTTCTGGCAAGCCTGTAACAAAAGACGAGATTAATACTCTCCTTGGGCATGAGATTTTCATGTATCGTATTTCCACTTATATGTGGCATATCAAGACCCAAGCCAATGGTACTGTTAAAGTAATCAAAGATGGCCGTAAAGTTTCTGGTTATCAGTTGATGAATGTTGACCAAGTTAAGGACTACATGAAGCGTGCTGGTGTGTTAGACGCTGGGTATGTTCCTTCTGCTAAACAAGTTGGCAAGTTGAAAGACTTGAAAGCAACCGAAGTTGCCAAAGAAGTTAAGGCACCAGTTGCTGAAGAAATGACAGTAACCGAAGTTACTGAGTAACCAGTTTGCTAATGGGAGAGTTGCGGAAATTCATGCGAGCTTGTAAGTCGGAGATGCCGAGTATCTATGATACTATAAAAATGGATCGTCCGCATTTAAAGTGCTCATACAGGCGAATTTCGCTCACCCTTAAACAACAGCACGATAGCTCGCTGTGAAGCGCCTTGAGTGTCCCTTAGCATTTTTCTAACATTTACAAAGTGAAATTATTATGAGTTTATTAAGTTTAAGTTTACGGCCTCTGATGGTATTTGATGCTTCAAATAATGAACATAGAAAATACTATGCTGACTTTGTAAAGCGTAAAACATGGGGATATTGTCCAGTTAGATTTGTAATTGAAGGCAATGCCCAAACGGATTTAATTACACATATAGAGCGGTGTTTGGTTGATTACTACACCATGAAAGAATTCAAAGTAAAGAATACATTAAGATGAACAATAAAGAAAAAGAAATATTATTAATTGCTCAAGAGGAGTGTGCAGAAGTTACTCAAGCAATTAGTAAAATCTTTCGTTTTGGTTTTGAATCTCGGTGGCCAGAAGATGGCATTAACAATCGTAGCAGACTAGTTGAAGAAGTTGGTGATTTAGTTGCGATGATTAAATTGATGGGTGATAATAATATTATTGACATTGACGAGGTAGCAAAAGCTGCTGAACGAAAAATAACCAAATTGAAAACTTGGTCGAGTATATTATGAACACATGGGCATTAGTATTATGGTTGGGTATGCCAACAAATTACAATGTGCATGACCAATTTGTGAATAAAGAAAAATGTATAGAATCTCAAATCAGAATGACAAAGGCATTGAAACAAGTAAATTCAAAGCTTCATGCCGTTTGCAGACCTATACAGCGATAATTGGTTTAATGTTAGCATTTAATGCTAATGCGATAATAGGTGTCGGTGAACATCGTTTTGGTCCCGAGACCGCAGAGAATGTTGCTTGTGAATTTGCAGAAGAAAATGCTAAACAAAATGCTTTAATCAAATTTAATGGTGAGTATGTGGATGCCATGATTGAAGAAAATTGTCAAAGTGAAAATTGCAATTTTAATCGGCAGACCTTCAACAAAATTGAAGGCCATATAAAATCAATCTCGGATGTCAAAAGAGATATCGTAGTAGAGCGTGGTTATAAAGTTTGTGTGGTAACGATAAACGCTGATGTTCAAAAGGTAAAGAACGACATACAGTTTATCATTGGTGGTAATTTTAATTTGAAAGATGGTGCAGATATTACCTTTAACGGTTCGGTAAACAAACAAGGCAATCTGTATTTGTATAATTATTATGACGGCAATTACAATAGAGTATTGAATACATGGATTGCCACACCAAACAGTAATTTTGTGTTACCATCCGAACCATATAGAATGAAAGCACAAGTTCCTCAAGGGCAAGTGCAATCAAAAGAGTTGTTGTTGTTTTTGTTTGTGACCAACAATGTGAATTTGAAAGATAGTTATACCGAAAATGAAATGAAGTTTGTTATCTCTCAAATACCAAGTAGTCAACGAAAAGTGATTACAAGGCACATTAATATTTTAAGGTAATTTATATTATGAAAAAGAAGTTATTAGTAGCATTAGTTCCATTAGTAATGTTGTCGGCTTGTGGTTCAAACCCACCTAAAACAGCTATGGATTCTAGTTCACTATTTGGTAAAGGTGCTAAGACTGGCGATTCGGTTCGTATGCCAGATTGGTACATGGAAAAACCAAAAGATGATGCTTTGTATTCCGTATCAAGTGAATATTCTGCTGACCTCCAATTCTCGGTTGATAAAGCGATGCTATCGGCAAAGCGTGAGTTAGCCGCAAAATATTCATCTTATGTATCAGCGATGATGAAAGACTTTACCGCAGAGATTGGTAGTGCAGATGGAGTGAACCGTGATATTGAACGAACCACTAAACTGCTGGTTGCACAAGTGAATTTGGTTGGCATTCAGCGACCAAACTTTGAAATTCGCCATGAAGGCCGTGGGTTCAGAACATTCGTGCAATTGCGTTATTCGCTAGACGATTCTAATAAGTTGTTGATTGAGAAGATTCAGAATGACAAAAATTTAGAAATGGCTTTGCGTAAATCGGCAGCATTCCGTGAACTTGAAGAATCGGTTAATAAAGTTAACAAGCAGAATGAACCAGTTATCGTAAGTCCTGTTCCGCCTGCTACAACCGATGAAACAGCTAAACCCGTATCATTCAAGGTAACACTTGATGATTCACCAAAGGTAGATAATACGCCTGTGAAAGTTAACAATTGAATCTTGACCAAAAATATCTAGCACTTGACCTTGAACTCAATAATGCACCAGATGGTTCGACACCAAATCCAAGTATCATACAGATTGGTGTTGCCATCGGTTCAGCAAGAGAGCAACCAAGTGAATGGATTACTAAAAAGTGGTATGTCAAAGTCAATGAACCAATCTATCAGTTTATTACTGATTTGACTGGTATCACCAATGAAGATATATCACAATTTGGCATGACACACTATGATATTGGTCAAGAATTGAGTAGGCTGATTAAAGATAATGATGTGTTTGTGAATCCTGTAACTTGGGGTGGAGGAGATTCTACCGAGTTGAAGGATGAATTTGATAAACACGGCATTGAATTCAAACACTTTGGTCGCCGATGGGTTGATGTGAAAACTTGGTATGTAATGAGAATGTTGGCCAATGGTAAAAAACCATCAGGTGGTTTATCATCAGCAATGGGTGTTTATAAAATGCAATTTGAAGGCAAAGCACACCGAGCTGATGTTGATGCCTATAACACTTTAAGATTATTTTTTGAAATACTGAAACAACAAAAAAGAATGTTAGACATGATATCAATGGCAAAGGAAGTTAAATGAACTTTATTGATTACCTCAGATATAGTGGTTTGAGTGTTATATTTAGCTTCAACCCATTACATTGGAAAGTTTTACCTTGGATCCAAAAAGAACTTGATCCTTGGGAGTCAGCAACATATAGTTTTGGTTTTTTATTTTTAACAATCCGCTTTTGGATAGATGATGGGAGTTGGTAATGAATTGGCTTAAAAAAATATTTGGTAAAAAGAAACATTATGATTTTACAGAATTGGATAAAGTCGTTTATGATTGGATTAAAAAGTGAACATCTTCTACCTTGATCCTGATCCTATAAAATGTGCAGAGATGCACGTTGATAGGCACGTTTGTAAAATGGTAATTGAATATGCTCAATTAATGTCAACAGCTCATCGTGTTCTTGATGGTGAAATGTATATTGGCAAAACAATTAATAATCGCAACATTAAAAGATGGCGTTTGCTTGATGAGCGTGAGAATAGATTGATGAAACCCACAATGATGAATCATCCTTCCGCTATTTGGCTGCGACAAAGTGATAGTAATTATCGTTGGTTGTATAATATGTGGTGTGAACTACAAAAAGAATTTACTTATAGATATGGTAAAATTCATGCAACAGCAAGGTTGATACCTGATTTAAAAAAAGTACCAGATAATTGTCCTGTTGGCCCGTTTACTGGCCCAACTCCGGCAATGCCTGATGCTTGTAAGGTACCAGGTAATTCTTTACAATCATATCACAATTACTATGTGATGAGCAAAAGTCATTTATGGTCATGGAAAGGTAAAATAAATAGTAGAACACAACCACAATGGTTTATTGAAATGGTTGAACCTTTAGCTCATGGATATTCTTAATGCCAACTTATAATTTTATTGATACAGTAACAAATGAAGAATTTGAATTGTTTATGAAATGGTCAGAGCGTGAAACATTTCTTAAGGAAAATCCTCATGTTCAATCAGTATTAACCGCACCATCAATTGTTACTAGTGTTGCAGGTATGGGTTCACACCGAGTGCCTGATGGTTTCAAAGAAGTGTTATCAAAGGTAGCAGAGAAACATCCTAATTCTTCTGTTGGTGAACGATATGGTAGAAAATCTATCAAAGAAGCAAGAACGGCTCAAGTTGTCAAAAAACACGTTGAGAAGATTACGAAACGATTACAAAGTAAAAAATGACATTTGAGCACATTAAATTACCTGAATTAGATTTTGATTTAGAAGCAGTTACAACAGAAAGTGGTAGACAATACAAAACACCGAATGGTAATTCATACCCATCGGTTACAACCGTATTGTCAACCTATAATAAGAAAGCTATCTTAGAATGGCGTGCTCGTGTGGGTGATGAAGAAGCCAATAAAGTTTCTGGTAAGGCATCAAGGCGTGGTACCGCATTACACACCGTTTGTGAAAAGTATTTACTCAATGAGATGAATGAATTGAGGATGCAAACAATGATGCCAAACATTAAAGAATTGTTTTTACAGTTGAGGCCAGAGTTAGACCAAAATATTGGTAAAATCTATTCATTAGAACAGGCACTATATTCTGATGGACTGAAAATCGCTGGCCGTGTTGACTGTATCGCTGAGTGGGATGGAGAATTGGCAGTCATTGACTTTAAGACCTCTAGTAAAGAGAAATGGGAAGATGGTATTCTCAATTACTTTATGCAATGCTCGGCATATGCAGAAATGTTTGGTGAAATAACAGGCAAACCAATAAATAAATTGGTAGTGGCAATTGCCGTTGAAGAAGGCAAACCACAGATATTTGTGAGGGATAAACAACCTTACCTGCCTCAATTAAAACAGTATATTGCCAAATATTACTTGACAAATAACTAAAATAGGTGTATAATAGCTGTATGAATAAATATTGGAAGAAGCTCTGCACACCAGAGCAAAATGAAAGACAGATTGGTGCCTTAAAGATATTAGCTGGTGGCCTATCTTTACTTTTTATCATTTGGTTTTTAGGGAATTATCTATAATGCCAGATAAGAATTGTGTAAAAGAAAAGAAGATTAGAAGTTTTGCATTTTATACTGGTGCGTGTGCAATTGCATTAGTAATTTTTGTGGTTCTTGTTTTTGTAGCTAAGCATTCGTAGAAGTTGTTTGAAAGTTGTTGTGGACGGCGGTGCAAATCCGCCCACCTCCACCAAAAGTATATTGACGAACCGAGTTATCGGTAGCAAACACACATTATAGTTGTGGCAATATACTTTTGATGGGGGTGTTATAGATTCGACATGGCAATCATTAGAACAATGGAGAGTCGCCAGAGTAGGCGTAATAACTAAATTAAATTAAACGCAAACGATAATAAGTTCGCATTAGCAGCCTAAAAACTGCTTAGGGTTTTGGTGAGTTCCTCGTAACAGAATACTCACCACAAATTAGTAAGTCTTTGCTTGGTACAGTTCCCGATATCCTTGCTTTGATATCTTGGTCTGATTGATAGCGACAAACTGATTATATTATCAACTTTAATTGGAGTTTAACATGAAAAAACTAATCGCTCTCGTAGCTGCAACTTTCGCTGTAACAGCATTTGCTCAAGCACCTGCTAAGAAAGAAGAAGCAAAGAAAGATGCACCAAAAGCTGAAGTGAAGAAAGAAGAAAAGAAGAAGTAATTCTTTAAGGCTTCGTGGGTGGCCTTCTTCAAAACACCCACACCATTTTATTATGAGATAATATGCCTTTATTCGTTGAAAAAATTGAACCTGTAAAAGAATTACAGAAAATTGAAATTCAACCATCGGTAACAAAGGTTGAAAATTCATCGGTTGGTGATTATGAATTATTGTTTATATTATCTCTTGTTCTGGTAATATATCTACTAAGAGCACCTCTACTTGCCTTATGCTTATTTGTTTTTAAGTTAGGCATCATCTCAATTTTTGCCTACTGTGGCTACATTTTAATGATACAATAAACTATTATGAAAATTTATTTAAGTAACTACCGTTATCATTGGATTTCTCCATATACAATTCTGGAACATATCTTTTTCTGGACTGATTGGAGTAAATGTGGTCGTAATAAAGGCGTGATTGAAGATAAAGATTATGTGGATCATCCTGAATGGGTTGAACGATGGGCTAAAAGAATTGAACCTATCAGTACCGCTATCCGTGTAGTGTTAGATTTTATTCACCCACCAATTAAGTATGTAAAAATTGACCGATGGGATACTTGGTCAATGGATCATACTTTGGCTCATATTATTTTGCCAATGTTAAAGCAATTAGATAAAACTAAACATGGTGCACCTTATACGAATGATGAGGATGTTCCTGAATATTTGCGTAGTCATATGGCACAACCAAAAGAGAATGAATGGGATACAGATAGTTTACATTTCATGCGTTGGGATTGGATTCTTGCTGAAATGATTTGGGCATTTGAACAAGAAATAAGAGATGATGATGAAGCCGAATTCTTTGACCATTCTGAATGTGGTGATGAAAAATTCCCATGGGATAAAGATGGTCAATATGTAAGTAAAGTTAAAGTAGACCGTGAAGGTTTAGAAGCACACCAAAAAAGAAAGGCAAACGGCTTTAGATTGTTTGGTAAGTATTATCAAAACCTTTGGGATTAAAATGAAAAAAGATTTAAGAGCATACATCAAAGTATATGAAAATCATCTTAGTGATGAGATTTGTAAGCAAACGCTAGATGAAATTGAAAGAATTAAATTTCACCAACACACATTTTATGATCCTACTAATGGGTCATATGCAACAAGAAGTGGTAACCGTGAATTAGATGTTTCTTGGGATACTGTTTCAACTAGGCCAATTATCATGCAAAGAATTTGGGACGGAATATCACAATATCTTGGTGATTTAAATTTTCCTTGGTTTGCTACTTGGAAAGGTTACAGCGGTGTAAGGTTCAATCAATATAAAGAAGATAGGTTGATGGCAGAACATTGTGACCATATCCATTCATTGTTTGATGGTGAAATAAAAGGTATACCAACGATTAGTATTGTTGGCACATTAAATGATGATTATGAAGGTGGCGAGTTTGTTATGTTCCAAGACGAAGTGATAAAAATGCCAAAAGGATGTCTTTTAATGTTTCCTTCTAACTTTTTATACCCACACAGAGTTGATCCAGTAACAAAAGGAGTTAGGAACACTTATGTTTCTTGGGCTTATTAAGAAAAAAATTAACTAAATAGACTATCGGCATCACACACAAAGCCGATAACACACATAAACACACAGGAGATTTACTATGTCTAATATGACAGCTTTTGAAATTCGCCTCGAGCTATTAAAGATGGCACGAGATATGCTTTCCGATGATTACTTTGGCAAGCGTGAACAAATATCAAACCAATGGTCGACAGATTGTGAAACGGCCAAAATCAATGGGCAGGAACCACCGAGGCATCCAGGTTACCCGCCATTTCCATCAGAACAAGAAGTCATTAACAAGGCAAAGACCTTGAACGATTTCGTTTCTAATATTACCACAGAACAAAAGACTACAAGCAAAAAGTCCGCCTGATGGATCGGAAAGGCTTTGGCCTTTCCTTAACAAAAAGGAGATGTATGCGAAGTAAAACGATACTTTTAAGTATAATTTTATCAGTAATTATTTTAGCGGTAACCGCTGTGAATGTTCATTCAAGTGAAAGTAAGTATTACATACCAGCAAGCGTTGGTTACAAAGCACTTTCTAAACCAACACAGAAACAAGTTGATTGTTTAGCAGAGAATATCTATTTTGAAGCAGGCCACGAATCAAAAGATGGTCAAATTGCCGTTGCACTTGTTACACTCAATCGTTTAGCCTCAGGAAACTATGGCTCAGATGTTTGTGGTGTGGTAAAGCAAAAAACGGTGATTAATGGTAACACAATTTGCCAATTCTCATGGATGTGCGATTCAATGTTTACCTCTAAAAGGTTGACAATTATACACACTTCATTGTATAATAGCGTTAGAGAAGTAGCTGTTTATGTTTTAATGAATTACGAAAACATGGCAGATATTACAAAAGGTGCCACATACTATCATGCAGATTATGTTAATCCTCAATGGGGATTGCCAAAGACTACACAAATTGGCAGGCATATATTTTATAAACGTCAATCAGATTTAGTAACAATGAAAAAGGACATAAAAATATGAGCGATTTAAGAAAAGATATCATAGGTGTTATTATTGCAAGTGCAATTGTTTTCATGTCTGCAATAATTTCTATAGCAGTTTATCATATAAATGATAGAGCCCTAATGTCAAAGAACATTGATGCTGCTATTGCAAAGGGAGTTGATCCTGTTGCGGTGCGTTGTTCATTTGTTCAACAAACAGATACCATTTGTGTTGCATATGCAGCTGCACAAGGTAGTCATACAGGATCACCATCACCTAAAAAATAATTGAAAGGTTATTATGCAGAATGTGATTGTTTTTGTTTCCGTAACATTATGTTTGATTGCTATTGTTCTTCACACGGTGTTTACATATGAATATAGCCGTGTGAAGATTTATGATTGCACAATTTCTGAAATTAGTGCAGACTATCCAATTGAAGTGAAAGAAGAATGTCGTAAAAGGAAAATGATATGAGTAAGTTTACATTTATTTGTGAAGAAGAGGCGATGCCTTTTGCAGATGCCGTTTCATCTAAAAGAACGGTTGAATTCAAGGCTGAAACCATAAGTGATATTGTTAATGAATTTGAAATGTTTCTAAAAGGTTGCGGCTTTAATTTTGAAGGTCGTTTAGATTTGGTACAAGAAGAACATGAATGGGTTCAGGACAAGAGAGCAGACCAAGAGTTTGATTATAGATAATGCCAACTAAAGATGAAATGATGAAGTTTGCAATAGCAATTGATAAATTGGTTGCTGAAACAGACTACAACTACATTGAAGCGATTGTGGAACATTGTAAGCGCACAGGATTGGAAATTGAAGTGGCCTCGACTTTGGTGAATGCCAACCTCAAATCTAAAATTGAAAATGATGCAATGGAAAACAATTTATTAAAGAATAAAAGCCCTAGATTGCCACTATGACAGGCTATGAAGCATTTTCAATATATCATACTCTAAAATTACATTTCACCAGCGATTACGATTATTTCAAGTATAATGGTAAGTGTAATATCAGTCCCACTACATTTGAAAATCGTAGGGACAAATACCATTTCTATAAACTGTCCCGTAAGTATCCAAATAAAGAACAATTTCAGAATTTTGTAATTGCCAACCTATTTGAGAATAGTGAGGCATGGGCAGGCACACTATTACAACCTGAAGCTGAGGTAAATTACCTATTACGGCAGAAGGTAGTTCAATCACTATCGTATACCTTTGAGAATGATTGTAAAGTTATTTTTGAAGATTGTAAAGACCCTAATGAATTATTGTCAACGAATGGAGACCATCCAAGACTGTTAACGATGGCTTTACGCAAAGAGATATCACCAGAAACACTAATCGTCCTAAACGCAATCCTGCAATTCTTACCGATGTGGGATAGGAAGATTACCGATACAATACGATGGCCAGATTACCGAAGAAAACTAACAAAGTATGCCTCTTTTCTTACCTTTGATACTGTAAAATACAAGTTGTTATTAAAGAAGATTATATTATGAAATTATACTTAGATATGGATGGCGTAATTGCCAATTTTGAAAAGCGGTACATTGAGTTGTTTAATGAATCGCCTGGTTCAGCACGAGATAGAAAAATGTTTAGTAAAAACTGGACTAAATTTATTGAAGGCAAACACTTTGAAACTTTAGACTGGTGGCCAGGTGCTTCAGAGTTAATAACATATGTTTCAACTAATTTTTCACATGAGAATGTTGAAATTCTTACATCATCTGGTGGTAACAAATACCATGATGAAGTGGAGATTCAAAAGAAGGTGTGGGTTAAAAGAATGAACCTTTCTGAGAAATGGAAGGTTAATGTTGTAGCAGGAAGAAAATTAAAGGCAGAGTATGCTACACCTGATAGCATCCTGATTGATGATACCTTGGATGTTATTCAAGCCTTTAATGAAGCAGGAGGTATAGGTATTCATCACAAAGATGTTGGCAATACTATTATGTTGCTAGATATTCTACTTGCAAAGCATATAAATAAATGATATACTATGCATCATGTGGATAAGTTGCACATATTTTTTAATACATTTAATACGAGGTAATACATATGAGTTCATTTGCAAATCTTAAGCGCAATCGTAGTTCGTTGGATAAACTTACTAAGGCGATTGAAGCTACTCAATCCGGTTCAACAGAAGCCGGTTCAAAAGACGATACTCGCTTTTGGCAACCATCAGTAGATAAATCTGGTAACGGCATGGCGGTCATTCGCTTTCTGCCAGCACCAGCAGTTGACGGTGATGACGCCTTACCGTGGGTTCGCACATTCAGTCATGGATTTCAGGGACCTGGCGGTTGGTTTATTGATAACTGCTTGACCACTTTGAATGATAAGTGTCCTGTTTGTGAACACAATAATACATTATGGAATTCTGGAATTGAAGCTAACAAAGAGATTGCTCGCAAACAAAAACGCAAGTTGTCTTATGTTGCTAACATTCTAGTTGTGTCTGACCCAAGTAATCCTGAAAATGAAGGACAAATCAAACTGTTTAAGTTCGGTAAGAAAATCTTTGACAAGATTACAGAGGCGATGAATCCTGAATTCGCTGATGAAACACCAGTTAACCCATTTGATATGTGGGAAGGTGCTAACTTCAAACTGAAGATTCGTAATGTTGAAGGTTATCGTAACTATGATAAATCGGAGTTTGCTGATTCATCTCCATTATTTGAAGGTGATGATGCTAAACTAGAGGAATTGTGGAAGAAAGAGTTTTCTCTCAAAGAGTTTACTCAGAAGTCGCAGTTCAAACCTTATGAGCAATTAAAAGCTCGTTTGGATAAAGTTCTAGGCTTTGATGGTGAAGTTGTAAGAACCAAAGCTGAATCTGCTGATATCAGTCCTTTCAAAGACGATGAAGTTGTCTTAAAGTCTGGTGTTGAAGATGAAGATTTGGATTACTTCAAATCACTTGCTGAAACAAAGTAATACAAAATCCCATGCAAGTCAACCCCGCTTCGGCGGGGTTTTTTATTAACTAACTGGTCGTAACAAGTATTTTACCATATCGCTGTCATAGGCAGTTACTTGAGTTCCTGCACCACCGCCACCAGCTTGAGTATTGTTGTTTATAGTTTTATTATCAATCACTTGAGTGCCACTACTTGGTTGGTTTGCAGCTAATAATGCTGCTGAAATACTAGAAACTCTGTTACCTGTATTTGGTGATGATGCTACAAGAGAAACTCCACTTGAAAATGTTGTAGATTCTTCAGACCTTCTTGCTACTAGTCCAGGCAAAGATTGTCCACCAGCTTTATTATACTCTAATATTTTTTTACCAATCTCATCATCTTTTCTTGTTCCTTTTGCTGTGAGTTGATTCAAAGCTCCTGGCCCAAGATTATAGGTGAAAGAAGTTAAAGCATCTATTTTTTTCTGGTCCCAATTATACCCATATTTAGCCGCATGGTCAATCACATTTTTTTGTGTTTTAGATAAGACTTCTCTTAATCTTCTATCAGCTTCTTCTGGAGTAATTGGACCCTCATTAGGACTGTTTGCTTTTGTTCCGTATCCAATACTATATTGTGCATAATCTTTTTTAGCTACTGGCGTAAAACCTTCTTTTTGTTTTACATAATTTACAAGATCCTCACTTACATCTCCTTGGCCAGCTGGAGTTGGAGATTTTTTATTTAAATATTCACTTTCTGATTTAATTCTTTCAGCTGAGGCTCTTTCAGACAATCTATCAAATCCTAAAAAACTACCAACTTTTTCAATACCTCTAGCTGGAGCAGATTGAATTTTTTCTCCAATGGACATTTTGTTATAGTTTTCTTCATCTACTGCTTTTAATCCCTTCAATTCATCAGGATCAACAGAAGCTCCAGTTTTATCCATTGCATAGTCTGTAGCGTACCCAGCACCAATTGAGAGTCCAGTAAAAGCAAGTGCTCCAACGGCAGCACCACCAAATCTTGTTAATTTTCCTTTTGGTGGAGTTCCTTTTCCGCCTTTACCACCAATATCTGGAATTCCTCCACCCAACATATTTTTTCCGGTTATGGACGCAGCTAAAGCTAATATTGCAGTTGATATTATTTCAGCAACAGAATTTAAAGCTCCAACAACAATATCTGAAATAGATTTTAATCCTTGCGTGAGTGTTGTGGATATAATATTACCCACAGTTGTAATTAATGTACCAAGTAAACTTCCATCTTCTTTTTTACCTGGTGCTGCCATTGGAGTTGGAGAAGTTGTCTTCCTACCATATTGAGATTCATAAGCTTTTTCTCTGTCACTAGCTCTCATAAAAAACATATCAGCTTTTGTTGCAGGTTTAACTCCTTGTGCTTTTACCATTTTAACAATGTTCTGCCTCATTACATTCATATCTCTTGCCATCATTGGCAAAGACATAGAATTTTTTGATGTTATAGACATCTGAGTAGAAAGTTGGTCAAGTTTATTGCCTATCACCTCAACTTGACCGGATGAAAAACCACCACTTGCACCACTAGATATTTTATCTGAAGAAGTTTTAGCTTGATAACCTTTTAATCCAGGAAAAAGAGTTGCCAATGTTCCTCTGCGATTAAACAGATAATTTCTTGGATCAATTTTTTGTAAAGTTGCTTGACCAACAGCACCAGACAAAGAACCAATTACTCCTTTTCCTTGATTTTTTTGATATCTTACTAAATCTGAAAATGCCATTTTTTATCTCTTTTTTTGTTTTAACTTTTCGTTTTCTTCTTCAATATATTTGATTAACATGGTAACATAAATTGTTTTTTCCCAAGGAATCATGTTTTCTATGTCGTTCAAATTATATTTGTGGTGTTGCATTAGTGCAAAATTTGTTTCAAAGTAGTTTTTCAAATTATCATAACAAAAATTTATACGAAAAAATTTTGAATTCCTTCTATGACTATATCTTCCTGATAGCCACATTTTGAACAACCAAAATTAACTTTCTTTGATATTTTTGGTATGTTATCAAAGAATTGTTGTATTTTGGCAAACTGTTCTCCCGTTAAATTTTCAATAAACTCTTTTAATTCTTCTGGTTGAATATCTTTACTATAATAGATATTTTCAGCATCATACACATATTCAACACACTTTGAAAGAATCAACATTAATTTTTCAACCTCTGTTCCTTCAATTCCTTCAATCATCTTTAATGTTGGATATTTCATAGAAACACCCATATTTTTACTCAATTGTATTTTACTATCAATTTTAGAAGCTTCAGGTTTTATTTCTAAAAGATTGATGGATAGTTTTACTAAATTTCCACAGTCTTTTTCTTCGTCTTTATCATCTTTTATTTTATTGTTGCACTTATATTGCAAATCAACCATCTCACCTACTGACCTAGCTCTTAAATTTAAAAACAAATATTCAAGGTCAGTAATTGGAAGAGTATTGACATCCATATCATCATCTAAACAACAATTGCTAACTATTTGCTTTATTGCTAATAGAATAGAATTATCATCTTCTGCTTCCATGGCCATTAATAAAATCTTTTCTTCTTTTACCAAAAAAGGTCGAAACCTAACTTTCTTTTTGGTAAGAGGCAGAACCAAATCATACATCGGCACATCAATTTTAGGTAACATATTAAATCCTCATAAATTAAAAAATCTTCGCAAGCGTTTTTCCTATTGTATTGTTAATAGAATTTCCTGCTCTATCAAAAAAAGGCGCAGCTTTAACACCAAACAAAGCACTAGCGGCTGCAGCCAAATCATAACTACCTTCGTATATAACTTTATATCTCTGATATGCAAACTGTACCGATAACCTATGGAAGTTATCTTCTGACCAACTTAATGGTTGTGCAGCCACACCAATTGGAAAAGCATCTATCAATTGTACCGAATAAATCTTTTTAATAAAATCATCATACTGAACAATCGTAATATTTGTCATATAACGAGTTTGATTTCCTCTTGGAAATCTCATATTGTTTGTATCTGATGGATGAATTGCTTCTAACCAACGGTCAAACAGTTTTCTCTCATAGAAATCATTTGTGCAAATAAATCCTAAATTAATATCATTGTATTGTGATTGATATGGTATTTTAAATGTGGGACCATACACTTTAGCATCTTGTGTTAACAATGTTCTGCCAGGTAACTCGGCAGTTTCACATTGAAGAGCTAAGTAACGGGACAAAGAAGCATTGGTTGTTCTTGTTGCTGGATCCTGAGGTGCTGAAAAGATATCAGTAACAGACGATACAATATTATTTGGTAAGTTAATCAATTGTTCAAGTATTGAATTACCAACAAATGAATTGATATAACCTGGAATGGGAAGAATCACTTCAAATCTGGATGGCTTTGCTGGGCCATCGTGTGCTTTAATATTTGTTAAAAATAATTGTGGTGAAAAAGACATTAGAATTTTTTCCTAGAATCTGTCCAAACTTTGTTTTTTGTTGCGCCTACAAAATATTCATATGGAATTAAGGCAGCAATATCCCATTCTTCAGCAGGTATCTCTAAAAACCTACTGTCAACGTGCTTATAAAGATACTTCTTAATACAAGGAGTACCTTCAAAAATTCTGGAGGCATTTTTAAGTGTGTGATACCTCAAACGAAACTTTGTGGTTTCATCGTAGTTATCATTATTTAAAAATACACTCAATTTGTCTAAAAGGATAATCCGTTGCTTTGGGCTGATGTAATGCAAATTCAGTCCTAAAAAACCGTCTGGGTAACGTTCAATTGGTATGACCAATGGGAACCTATCGTAATATGGCAACGAATCCTTTAACTTAGGGTCGTAAAAATAAAAATACATACGACCCATCATTGACCTATTTTTTATCTTATCACGGTCTTTCATTAGCGCCGTGCGCTGAGGTGATAAATTCTTTACCTTAGCTTTTAACCACTCTCTAGCTGCATTGGTTCTTGGTTCTAAACCTTCTTCCGATAGCTGCTGAGTGATTCTGTCTAGTAAATAAGCCATACTCTATTTATACTCAAAAATAAAGTCCATTATTACCTGATTTTTGGCAGCAAAACCTTATAAGTATCGGTGTTCCGCTTTAAAGATAAGGTTATAGTAATCCAAGCTCCTGTTCCGTTACCACGAGGAACTTCCACCCATGTTCCTGACAGAATATATCCGCAGCTCTCCATTTCTCCTGATTAACCGCATAGGTTGCCATCTCTTGTAGAAACCTTTTGGTTTTCCTTTTCTGAATGGGCATCTTTGTCTGTGCCATTGGCTTTACCTCAATAATATAAGTCATTACCTTGCCGTCTTTTAACCTCATTTTGGCAATGAAATCTGGAAAGTAGCGGTGCATTTTATTGTCGATTGGAGACTTGTATGGTACTGCCAATTCTTCTGACGACCACCAGAGAACATTCGGATGTTCATCCAACCATTTCATTACCCTGCGTTCCCATGTTGACCGATAGACGATGTTATCCGCATCACCTTTATATTTGGTGGGGTGCCTTGGATTGAACCATCCTTTATAAGTTTTGCCGAATGTCATATAAATATGTAGTAAATCTCCATAGGATACTAAATGGCACTTTTCAATCTCACCAATATTAGTTTTACTCCTCCAGGCTCAGCTAAAGGACCTCTTGCTTCTTTAACTGAAAATAAAAAATACGAAAGAAACACATATCGTTATCCTAGTGATTTAGGTAGTAGTGATAAAGCTCACTACATGGTCATCAACATCAATGAACAAAGATTGACAAGTTTTTCTGGTGAAGGCACGGGTGACACTCCGCAAGCGATTAAAAATAATATAAACAATGGTTCGTTTGCAGCTGGAACCAGTTATCAATTGGCTAATTTAGGTAATATAATTAATCAAGCTAGTAATGCCGTTGGTAATTCTCCGTTAGCATCTTCAGTTGGTGGAACAGTTAAGCAAGTCCTTGATAGTGTTTCTGGAATTAATCAATCTATTAAAACAGGAGTAGATATAATAAGAGGAGGAGCTGATGGATTTTCTGGTCTAGGTAAACAAGTTACTCAAAGATTACAAACTGGAAGTATAAGAGCTGAAAAAAGAATAACGGATACTGTTGCTTTGTATATGCCAGACACTTTAGCTTTTACTGAAGCTCAAACTTTTGACGAACTTAGACCAGGTGGAACTTTAGCTGCTGGAGTTCTTTCAGCTGGTAAAAGTGCCATTGATAGTATTTTACAAGGTCAGGATGCTGGAGCAATTGCTAAAGAGGTTGTTGGTCAAGTTTCTCCGTTTATTTTAAGTGGTTTAGCTAAACAAGCCGGAGGCATTTTTCAAGTTGCTTTTTCTCAAGCGTTTGGAGTGGTTCAAAATCCAATGCTTGAATTAATATATTCTTCTCCATCTTTAAGAACATTTCGTTTTGACTTTCAATTTTATCCAAGAGATGAAAAAGAAGCCAAAGAAGTTCAAGATATTATTCAAAGATTAAGATTTCATCAAGCGCCAGAAGTTGCACAAGGTGGAACAAATGGATTCTTTTTAGTTCCTCCATCAGAATTCGACATTAGTTTTTATTATAATGGCAGAATTAATCCAAATATACCAAAAATATCCACTTGTGTTTTAACTTCTATGGATGTTGATTATGCACCAGGCGGATTTTCTTCATATGAAATTCCTGGTGAAAATGCTACTGTTGGTGGAACAGGTATGCCAGTTGCAATTCGTTTATCATTACAATTTAAAGAAACAGAAATTATGACAAAATCTAGCATTAGAACGGATAGATTATCTAAACAGACAATAGAAAATTTAAAAGATGCTGGATATAATCAAGTTAATGAAAAACGTGAGGCACTTTTCTAATGGCAAAATATTTTAATTACTTTCCAAAAACAGTTTATACTTTAAATTCTTTAGATGTTGAAACTGTTACAAATATAACATCTCGTTTTGGATTTGAACAATCTTTTAAAGATAATTCTGCCGTTTATTATGAATATGATATTCAAGATGGTGACACTCCAGAAATTATTGCAACTAAATTTTATGATTCTCCTGAGCGTCATTGGGCAGTCTTAATGATAAACAATATTGTGGATCCACAATTTGATTGGCCTCTTGACCAAAGAACAATTATTTCTTACATAAATGAAAAATATTCGGCCAACGCAAGTGTTGGACAATCTGGCACAACTTGGTCTCAAGCAAACATCCATTCATATTATAAAGTTGAAACACGTACCTCAAATTCAAATGGATCTGAGTTACAATCAAAACTCCAAATTGATGCAAATACATATGCTAATGTGGCAGCAACAACAACAAATTTAACTTTAGATGATGGTAATTCAATTACAATTACCACAACTAAAGAAACCAAATCATATTATGATTATGAAATTGAACAAAATGAAGCAAAAAGAACCATCAAATTGTTAAAGCCAGAATTTGTGTCCTCTATTGAAGAAGAATTAAGGAATGTTTTTAAATAATGTCATTTCAAATAAAAGAACCAACACAATTTAAAATAAAAGATATATCAATTATATCAAAATTTGGTAAATTTGATGTATCAAGTCTATTTGTTGAATTAAATATTTTTGATAGCATACTAATGCCTTGTATGTCTGGAAATATAGCTCTCAAAGATTCAGTTGGTTTATCTAAAAGATTATTATTTGATGGGTCAGAATATTTGATTGTAAATATAAACAAATCTAATGAAACTGATGTAACAACTATTTTAAAAAGCTTTAGGATATACAAACAAACAAATAGAACAAATGTAAATCAAAATACTGAAATATATGTTTTACATTTTGTTTCAGAAGAATTAATTTATTCCGAGCAACAAAAAATTAACCAATACTATTCTGGAACCTACGATAAAATAGTGGTATCGGTATTAAAAAATTATTTAAAAGTTCCAAATAAAAAAATTGGTATTGTAGAAAAACCAAAAGGAATTCATAGCTCTATTGTTCCTCTTTTAACGCCATTTGAAACGGTGCAATGGTTATCTAAAAGAGCTGTTAATGTTAATGATAAAGCTAATTTTTTATTTTTTGAAAATAAAGTTGGTTTTAATTTTGTTTCTTTATCAACTTTAATTTCTAGTGGGCCAATATTAAAAATTAATTTCAATGTTAAAAATTTAAACGATTCAGTTGCTAGTGAATTTTTAGGCATTCGTGATTTCAATTTTACGGTAGCTTTTGATTTTTTAGAAAATATAAGAAACGGTTTTTTTGCCAATAAATTTATTGGGTTTGATGTGCTTACAAGAAATGTTGAAATAACTCGCTTAGACATTAATAACACTTTCAAAAAAGATAAGAGTTTAAATCAGTTTCCAATGGCTTCGGCAGGATTGAACCGAGAAAATAAAAATGCTTCACAAATGTATGATTCTAAAGTTGTTTTATATCCATATCAAACAAGCAGATTTGATACATCATATGTTAGAAAAAATGATAATAAATCTGCAACCATTATTGATGACACTCATACATATATTCCTCAAAGAAAAGCACTTTTAAATAGCCTTTTGCAAAGAAGAATGAATATAACATTACCTGGTAATTTTGCAATTAGTTCTGGTTTTGTTTTGAACTTAAATGCTCATGCTTTTTCTTTAAATGATACTGACAACATAGATAAATCTATATCCGGAAACTATTTGATAATTGGAACAAGACACATGATTAAACCGGATAGACATGAAACGATTTGTGAAATATCATCTGATTCTACAAACAATGAATTTGTTTTAGCTGGCAATTTATTAAAACAATCTGAAGCAGGAATATATTAGTGGAAAATACTGATTTTGCTGGTAAAAATGGTTTTATATGGTGGGTTGGAATTGTTGAGGACCGACTTGATCCTCTAGCCATTGGTCGATGCCGTGTAAGAATATTTGGATGGCATTCTGAAAAAAAGACTTTAGTTCCTACAAATGATTTACCTTGGGCTCACCCAATGCATCCAATTAATGATTCTAAAAATTTCTCTGCTCCAAGAATTGGAGATTGGATTGTTGGTTTCTTTTTAGATGGTGAAAATGCACAACAACCAGTAATGATGGGAGTTTTACCGGGAATAAAATGAGTAAATTAATGGAACTACATAAATTGGCTGCGAAAGTAAAAATATTGGAAGAAAAATATTTTGCTGGAACATTAACTGAAAAAGAGTTTGCTGAAGAAATGAAAAAAACAAACTGCCATTGCCATGATGATATTGTGCTTGATACTTGTCATGCAGAGCAAGATGCTTGTTATCGTGAAATAATTAATAATGCAATGAAAATGATTAAAAAAGGAACATCATAATGGCTACGGAAGCTATACCAAGTCCTAATGTGGCAAAGGTAGATTCATTAACATCTGCTGATTCTAACGACAAAAAAAATAACTTGCCTTCAAACCCACCGGCTTTAGGTGTAGGTATTGTTGAAGGTACAATTGTTGATAATTTAAATTCTCAAATATCTCATGTTTGTGATTTTTCTTTAGATATTCAAAAAAACATTGGGTTAAAAAAATATGTTAAAGCCATCTCTAGGTTTATTAGAGATGGAATTCGTGCTGTCAAACTTGCATTAGGTTTTGGAGAACCATCTGGACTTATTTTTACCGTTATTGAGAAATTAAAAGCTGCAGCTGCTTTTATTAGATATGTTCAAAAAGAATACATTCAACCCGTTCTTGATTTTCAAAAATATGTTCTTGATGTTGTTGTAAAAATAAAAAAACTAATTCAATGGATTTTAAGTTTACCAGCAAAAATATTTGCCATGTTAAAGGGTTGTTTAACAAGACTTTATAAAACAATTGCAAGTATTTTCTCTGACGCTTGGAACGAAGCTACAGCTGAAGAAGCAGCTGACTTTGCCGCACAGAATCCAACTAGCGATTTGATTACTGAACCACCAGGAACACCTGAAGAAGGATCTTTTTCTGAAATAAGAGAAGCTGTTAGTGATTTAAATCGTGCTAGAAATGAACTTACTCAAGGAGTAGAAACTGTTGTTAAAGATACTGTAACAATATTAGCTTCTGCTACAAATTTAACTTCCGTTTCAACCACAGATGGTGGTGATTTAGATTCAGAATTACTAACAGAAATTCTTGTTGAAGTTGAAGAATCATCAACTAACGCTACGCTTGTTGCTGAAAATAATATGAATAGTGTTTCTGGTATTATTAATAATAGTAATGGAGGATAATTATGGCAACGTATGAAAGACCTCCAATTGAAAGCACATGGATTGAACCAGAATCAGTTGCCAACGATGAAACTAAACCAGAGTATCCATATAACAATATTCAACAAACTGAAGGCGGACATTCATTTGAAATGGATGATACACCTACTCGTGAAAGAGTTCGTATTCAACATGGTAAATCAAAAAACTTTATTGAAATGCACCCCAATGGTGACCAAGTTGTAAAAATATTTGGTGATGGTTATGAAATTGTAGCTAAAAATAAAAATGTTTTAATAAAAGGTGTTTGTAATATTACTGTGCGTGGTGATTGTAATATGGAAGTTTTAGGCAATTTTAATCAGTCCGTTACTGGTGATTATAATCTTGCTGTTAAGGGTCAATATAATGTTCGAGCAGTTAAAGATATTTCTATATCAGGTGATGATGATGTATCAATTTCTGCAAATGAAAATACTGGCGGTTCTGTAAGACTTGGTGCTGCAACATCGGTTGATATAAGTTCAGATTTGAATGTGTATGGACCAGCTACTTGTGATTCGCTTGTTGCAACAACACGAGTAACTGGAGGTATGGGTGTTACAGCTGGGCCATATGGATTTACATCTGCTCTTGGAGGACTTTCTCTTGGCAAACCAACTCCAGCAACTCCAGTTGCATTACCGGGCTCTATCACCACGGTGGGACCAATTATTTCTGATGTATCTGTGGCTGCACCTCTTGGTAATTTTTTAATAATGACTTCTGTTTTGATGACGGATATAGTTAATACCACAATGTATAATTTTCACCAGCATCCTGCACCAAGAGGAATTACAGGATTTCCAACTTTGCCAATGATTTAATTTATAATGGAGAAATAAAATGACAACAATAGCAAACTCAGCAGGAGTTTTTGCAAGACTTGGATACAACTTTGATGATCCAAATGAAACCATACAAAATTTTTCAGACGAAACAAAAGCACAATTAAATGCAGTTCCTGCTTTGCTTACTTCTTGGGCTGGAAAAGATTTAGCAACTAGTAATGTAAGCGGATATTATAAAAACCCTGTGGCTACAGATGTGCAAACTATTAGTAATTCTGCAAATTCAATTATTTCACTTGTTACTGCAGCCAATGGATTACAAGGATTAACGGGAACAATTACTACTTTATTTGCTAATATTGCAAATACTAATTTGGCTACTGTTTGCCAATCTTATAAATTACATACTGATAGGCTTTCAGGCCTAAGAAATTTTGATGATGATGTGGGTGCCAATACTTCAGCCATTTACACCTCACCATATAAAGATCCAGCAATTGGTTATGGCAAATCAGCAATGTATCTTGTTAATCAAACAGATGGAATCGTTAACACCGCACCAATTTTAGGTAGTTTTACCAGTCTTTTTGTTGGTCCACAGATAAATGCAAACTCAAGTATAATTTCAACTTACTATAATATAATTAATAATAGTATAACAATAACACAAGACACAAGTGGAGCTTACTCAAACACAGTCCACACCTCAAACCTTTCTTTATCGGTAGTTACAACAATTGATAGCCAGCTGGCGAACACCACTATATTTTTGGCAAACAGAGAAAATCACGATAAAAATTATTATGCCAATCTAAAAGCTGTGTCGGAAGATTATCAAGAGCTTCGCAAATTACAAAATTTGGGAGAATCAGAAAGCACTTTGATTGAAGATTATATTGGAACAGACAAACTACTTTCTAGGCTGAACGCATAAATAAGATATGGCAACCGTAACCACAAATATCGCTCGGGAATATAGTGATTTAGACTTAAATTTTACTATTCATCCAGTCAAAAAAGACATAAACCGCCATGTTGGTGATATGGCGGTCATCAATTCTATAAAGAATTTGGTGTTAACTAATCACTATGAGAGGCCATTTCAACCAGACATTGGTAGCAATATTCGCCGACTTTTGTTTGAAAATATGGACACAATTACGGCTTCTTCCATAGAAAGAGAAATAGAACAGACAATATCAAACTACGAACCTAGAGCTAGAGTTTCAAGAATTAATGCTATTGCAGATTTTGACAGAAATGGGTTTAAAGTAGAGATGGAATTTTTTGTTCTGAATAGAACCGACCCAATTACAATTAATTTTTTCTTAGAACGGATTAGATAAGAAAATGGCTAACGCTCGTTTACAGATTTCTGACCTTGATTTTGACCAAATCAAGACAAACCTAAAAGCATATTTAAAACAACAATCTCAATTTCAAGACTATGATTTTGATGGTGCTGGATTAAATATTCTTTTAGATATTCTTGCTTATAATACCCACTACAATTCATACTACTTGAACATGGTGGCTAATGAAGCATTTTTAGATACCGCTTTACTAAGAGATTCGGTTGTTTCTCACGCCAAAACTTTAGGTTATATTCCTTTTTCTGTTACTGCACCACGAGCAATCGTTAATGTAACTGTGAATAGTGGAACAACAACACCTGAAACATTGACTATTCCAAGAGGGTTTACATTTAGTTCAAATTTAATTGATAGTCTTTCTTATAATTTTGTTGTATTAGAAGAAACCACAGTAACAAAATCCAACACTTCTTTTTTCTTTGAAAATTTGGACATTTATGAAGGTTCATTGGTAAGTTATGTTTTCAATTATACTGAAAACTCTAATCCAAAATCTGTATTTGTATTACCTGATAACAATATTGATACAACAACAATTTCTGTATCCGTATCACCAAATGTGGGAAATACATCAACACAAGTTTATAATCAAGTAACAGATATTCTTGATATTACTTCAACATCTAATGTTTATTTTTTACAAGAAAGTAAAAATGGAAACTACGAAATTTATTTTGGTGATGGAGTGGTTGGCAAAGCACTTAATGATGGTGCAGTTGTTACAGTAACATATTTGGTTACCAATGGTGTTGCTGCCAATCAAACGAATGGTTTTGTTGCCGCTTCTTCAATTGGCGCTTATTCTGATATCGTTGTTGATGTTGTTGATGTAGCATCTGGTGGTTCAACTCGTGAAACAGTCGATTCAATTAAATACTCAGCTGCAGCTCAATATGCAACACAAAATCGTTTAGTTACTGTTAAAGATTATGAATCGTATATTAAGAGTAAATACCCAAGTGTAGATTCTTTATCCGTTTGGGGTGGCGAAACTGAAACTCCAAAAGTTTTTGGTAAAGTTTATATTGCACTAAAACCAAAAGCAAATTATTTTATTTCTGAAACTGAAAAACAAAGAATTATTGATGATATTATTAACCCAAAAGCAATTGTATCAGTAAGTGCAGAAATTCGTGATGCACAATTTTTATATTTAATTGTTGAAAACCGAGTTCAATATGACCCAAAGAAAACATCTTCAGATGAAGGCAGTATTAAAACAAATATTCGTCAAGCTATTTTAGATTACCGTGATACCAATTTGAATAAGTTTGCTGGTACATTTATTCTTTCAAAATTACAAGACTCTATTGATGCTACGAATGGTGATTCAATTATTGGATCAGAAACCGTTGTCCGTGTTCAACGCCGATTTACACCTCAATTAAATGAATCTGTAAGTTATACAATTAAATATAATGTTCCTATTCATCGTGGAACACTAACAAATAAATTAACATCAACATTATTTACAGTATTTGATATTACTGGAACAGTAAGAACGGCTCAATTTGATGAGGCTCCACAATCTTTTACTGGTATATCTTCAATTCAAATTACCAATCCAGGAACAGGATATACAACCACACCAACAGTTACAATTACTGGCGATGGCACAAATGCAACAGCTGAAGCAGTAATTGTAAATGGTAAAATTCAAAATATTAATATCACTAATCGTGGTACTGATTATACTCGTGCCACAGTTTCAATTACTGGCGGTAACGGATATGGTGCAGAAGCGCTTGCTGTTATTGATGGTAAAACAGGTACACTTAGAACAATTTATTATGATAGTTTAGCACAAAGGCAGATTATTAATTCTAATGCAGGAACTATTGATTATGACAATGGAATTGTAACCATTAATAACATTCGGTTTTTAAGCATTGATTCTACTGATGGATTAATTCGTCTATCAATTGAATCTGAAAAAGGAATTATTGAATCAACAAGGGACACAATTCTTACCATTGATGAAGATGATCCAATAGCAATTTCAACAATATTAGAAAAGAAATATAGTTCATAATGGCTGACCAAAAAACATCGTTACTGATTAATCGTCAGGTACCGGAGTTTGTTCGTGAAGAACATCCTAATTTTATTGCTTTTTTGGAAGCATATTATGAGTTCTTAGAAAACAAACAAGGCACAAAAAAGAATGACTTAATAACTAAGTCAAAAGACCTTCGTTATATCTCCGATGTTGATTATTCTATTGCAGAATTTGAAAATAACTTTTTCAATACCTATGCTAGTTTAATTCCTCGTAATGTTGAGGTAGACAAAGGCACTCTAATCAAACAAATATTGCCTTTGTATTTGGCTAAAGGTAATCAAAAATCTTTTCAACTTTTATTCCGTCTTTTATTTAATGAAGAAGTAGAAGTTATTCAACCAAATTTAAATGTTTTGCGAGCTTCTGATGGCAAATGGTTGATTGAAAATGCATTTCGTATTTCGCAAAGTGTTTACAGTAATTATACTGGTAACGGAACAAAAACAACATTTAAATTAGCTCAAGTTGCTGCGGCAGAAACAATTGCCGTATATGTAAATGGAGTTTTGAAAACCGAAGCCACAGATTATTATGTTCGCAAAGAATCCAGAAAATTAATATTCAACTCTGCTCCGGCAAATAATTCTGAAATAAAAGTTTTATATAATGATTTTAATTTTGAAATTTTAACAAACCGTAAGTTGACCGGGTCAGATTCTTCTGCTACAGCTTTAGTAGAAAGGGTTTCACAAAAAACAGTTAATACTGTTCCTATTTTTGAACTTTATGTAAACAAAAAAACTCTCCTTGGAGAATTTACAACAGGCGAAAATGCAACATTAGATATTATAGATCCAGATGATGGTTCGTTAATTGAGATAGAAGTTTTAGGGTTAGCTTCACTTAGAACAATTAACATTATTAATGGTGGTGCAAGTTATAATGTTGGAGATCCAGTAACAATTACTGGAGGCAACCCTACAAATCCAGCAACTGCCGTTATTTCAGAAGTATTTTCTGGATTTATTAATAAAATTCAAGCTTTAGCTGGCGGTGCCGGATTTAAAGTTGGTTCAAATGTTTATGTGGTTGGAACGGGCGCAGCTTCATTAACTCTTGCTATTGATGGTGTTGATGTTTCTGGTCAAAACACAGCAAATGTTTTTGTTGTTAATACTGATAGAATTGCTGATTATGGAAGTATTGCAATTAATGCTGCCAATTATGGATTCAATGCTTCAATTGTTACTGAAAATGTTAATTCAAAAATTATTGATGCTTTAAGTTTTCAGAATGTTACAAGTATTGGTGCAATTACCAATGTGGCAATTTTATTTGCCAATGCCGCATTTGCTTCTATTCCAACATTAGATGCTGATTCTGCACCGTTTCAAGCAAACGGCACAACGCATCAAGTTTTAAGCACATATTCACTAGGTAGAATTGAAATTAATAATGGCGGCAGTGGATATGCCATTGGAGATGAATTATTATTCACACAAAAATCTATGACTTTTGGTATTGGTGGAGCTGCAGCCGTAACCAATGTGTCACCAACAGGTGCAATTACTAAAGTAGAATTACAACCATCAAGAATTCGTGGTACCGCAAATACTTTTGGCAATTCAAATGTAACAGTTATTGGAACTAATACTGTATTTCAAGATGATTTACGAGTTGGTGACCGAATTATGGTTAACAATGAACCTCGTTATATTAATTCCATTTCATCCAACACCTCATTGAATGTTAATGTTAATTTTAATTATGCTACAACTAACAAAACAATTGGTAAATTTGGTGATTACCCAATAGGCGGTCAAAATTATGATGCTAAAAAATTACCAACAATCACGATTTCATCAACAGCTGGATCTAACGCTAATTTGACTGTATCGGCTTTAATGGGTGATGGTGAGAATTTGTTAGCACAATCTGACCAGAACCCTGGTGCTATATTAAAAATAAGAATTACTGATGCTGGTGAAGGATATGAATTTGCACCACAGATTAGTTTGACAGCATATGGTGATGGAACAGCTACAGCAAACACAGAAATTGAACCAAGTTATATTACTTTTCCTGGTCGTTGGACAACATCCGATTCTTTACTGTCGAGTTCAGAAAGAGTGATCCAAGGTCGTGAATACTATGTTGATTATTCATATTTACTCTCATCTTCGGTAGAATTTAGTAAATTTAAAGATGTGTTCAAAGATTTAATTCACCCAGCTGGATTCATTGATTATGCAGAATATAAGATTAATGAAACAATTAATACCACTATTGACAAAACGGCTTTAAATGTGGCAAATACTATTGCTGGAACAGTCAATGTAAATAGTAGCATCTATATAACTGGCACAAACACGAAATTTAATATTTCTAATAGTTTAGGTGTGTTAACAATAGGTTCTCAAATTGCTGTTAATTCACAAATTAGATATGTTAATGCTATTTACAGTAACACGGTAGCAACAGTAAATTCTGCATTTACGATAACTTCAAACGGCGAAACCCTTGTAATTGTTACATAAATAGAATATTAAACCATGGCAACTTTTTATACTTCCAAAAAACTCTCGTTTAATAACGCAGAACAATTCAAAGAATCGTTCTATGAACCGGAACCAGCTACAGTTGGTTATGTGTTCATTGGAAATCATGTTCCGTATGCAAACGAATCTTCTCCAAATTCCATAGTTGATTCTTCTTTTGATGAGAAATCTGTATGGGACAATATGTATGCGGCCAAACGCATTACTGGTAATGATGTGGAATTGGTTGTTCCTCGTGTAAATTGGACAACAGGAAAAAGATACAAACAATTTGATGACAAAATATCAATTGATACATTATTGACGGCTGATTCTGGTGCTGGTGGTAACAGTCAACCGATGTATATTTTGACTTCTGCCAGAAACGTATATAAGTGTTTATCTAATAATGCAAACTCTATTTCCACAGTAGAACCGACTGGAGATTATTCTACGGCTAACGGAACAATCTTTACAGCAGATGGCTTTATTTGGAAATATATGTATAATGTCAAACCATCTAATCGGTTTTTGACAACAGATTGGATTCCAGCTCCAATTTCTATTGCAAAACTAGACTATAATGTAAGTTCAACAAACTTAATTGATGGTGAATTAACAACAATTATAGTTACTGGCGGAGGCAAGGGATATGCTGAACCTTCAATTACCGCAACGGCGTTTGTATCAGGAGTAACTACAATTGCTCTTGCAAATACTACAAATGTGGTTGCAAATATGGCAGTAACCGGAACAGGTATTGCTTCTGGAACAACTGTAACAACTGTAAATCCAAATACAAGTTCAATCATCATATCAACTGCCACTACCGCAAATGGTGGCGGAACAACAGCAAATAACCTCACATTTAAAACAAGAGTTTATATTGACGGCGATGGAACTGGAGCAATAGCTTCTGCCAATATTACAAATAGTGCAATATCAAAAATAACAATAGATGTTTCTGGAACTGGATATTCGTATGCCAATGCAACAATTTATGGATCAGGAACATCTGGTGCAACACCTGGTGCAAATACGGCAAATGCCAGAGTCATTATTACTCCTAAATTTGGCCACGGTTTCAATCCTGCAAAAGAGTTAGATGCAACGAATGTTATGGTTGTCGAAAGAATTGGGTCAGTTGATGCTACAGAAAATGGTCTAATTTCAACATCCACCTCATTTAGACAGTATGGACTTTTAAGAGATCCGTATAAATACGGTAATACTTCACCTGTGATTAGTTCAAATGCAAATACAGTTATTTCGCAAACCACAAATATAACTTTAATTGCTGGTACAAACTTTGAGTTAAACGAGTTTGTTTATCAGGGAGCTTCTTCTAATAGTGCCTATTTTTATGGGTTTGTAAATGCTCAATCAGCAAATGAAGTTAGATTGACCAAAGTGAAAGGAACAGTATCAGTTGGTGGCACATTAATTGGTGCAAATTCTGGTATAAACAGGACTGTTGTAAAATTGACCAATCCTGAATTTCAACCATATACCGGTGATATATTGTATGCTGAAAATATTCAAAAAGTTACACGAGCAGATGGACAAGCTGAAAATGTTAAGTTTGTTATTAGATTCTAAGGAAAATAGTTAATGTCGTTAAATACCAATTTTAATGTCAATCCATATTATGATGATTTTAACGAAGATAAGAAATTTCTTCGGATATTGTTTAAGCCTGGTTTTGCTGTTCAAGCTCGTGAATTAACACAATCTCAAACTCTTTTACAAAAACAAGTTGAGCGTTTTGGCGAACACGTTTTCAAAAACGGTTCTGTCGTTTCTGGTGGTCAACTGTTCATCCATGATTCCACATATTTAAATGTGGCCACAGATTATGCTGGTACAGCGGTTAATATTAACAATTTTAACGGCAAAACAATTACCAATTTGGCAGGAACAAAAACTGGTCAAGTTGTGGTTGTTTATGATGCTGATGCTGGTACTGGTGATCCAAAAACAATCTTTGTAAAACAAATTTCAGGAACAGCTTTTGCTGCTGGTGATACAATTACCACAGTTGAAGCTGCTCCAGTTTTTGCTAATGTTTCAACAGGTGGTGTTGGAACTGGCAAAACATTTTCTGTAAGTGATGGTGTTTATTTTTATGATGGTTTTTTCATTAAAAACAGTTCTCAAACAATAGCACTCAGTAAATATAATACATCTGCCAATGCAAGAATTGGTTTTGAAATTACAGAATCTATTGTTGAATATACACAAGATACTTCTTTGTTGGATCCAGCACAAGATGCTTCTAACTTTCAAGCTCCAGGTGCCGACCGATTTAAGATTGAACTAATTCTTTCTAGCAGAACGCTTGATTCTACCGATGACACGCAATTTATTGAGTTAGCTAGAACTGTAAATGGAACTCTATCTTACGCATTAATTTATCCACAATATGCTGTGTTAGAAGATACTTTAGCACGCAGAACATATGATGAATCTGGTAACTATACTGTTCGACCATTCAAACTTGCATTAGAAACAAGTGCAGCTAATACTGCAAAGGCTAACGTCATTCTATCGCCAGGTAAAGCATATGTTTACGGTTATGAATTTGAAACCATTGCACCAACAACAATTACATTTGATAAACCAAGAACAACCGATTCAGTAAATAATAAACGACTGACTGCTGACTATGGTTATTATGTGTATTCAAATACACATTTTGGTTCTTTACCAATTAACAGTTTACAAACAGTAGATTTACATTGTGTATCAAATAGCACAATCAATGTGGCAACTGCTGGTACAATTACTAATACTAAGATTGGTACAGCTCGTGTTAAATCTATTGCATTTGATTCTGCATCCAATACACAAAATTCTTCAACATATACCTATCGCACATACTTGTTTGATGTGAATGTTGGTTCTATTACAGGTGGTAATGTAGTTGTTTTAGGAACAAATACAGGTTATGTTCAGATTGCAAATAGTATAACTGGTTCACAATTATATTCTACTGCTAATACCGCTTATATTGGTGCCAAGTTTAGAGTTATTGCTGGTCCTGGTGTTGGTGAAACACCAAAAACAATTACCAATTACAATGGTGCAACTCAGACAATTCAACTTTCTGAGCCTTTTATTACTACACCAAATTCATTATCTAACTGGTCTATTGACTTTGAAGTTAATGATGTTAAGTCATTATCAATAGTTAGCGGTACAACTCGTCTTGCCGCAGCTGATATTGATACTTCATCTAAAGATCCAGCTTCAACATATAACGACACATTTATTTCAGATAGCAACCTTGAGCCATTATTGTTTAATCTTGGCCAAAACTATATTGCACAAAATACAATTGCTGATTTTTCATACTCGTATAAGCGTCTGTATGCATCTCAGTCATTCTCATCTTCAGATTCTCCAGCATTAACTGTTGGTACAGGTGAAACAATTTCTGCTGCCACAAGTTCTTCTGCTAAAGCTGAGAATTATCAAATTGTTGTAACAACTGCCGGCACATCACCATATACTGTTGGCCAAATTATTCCTGCTAACTTATATACTGTTGATACAGGTACTCGTAAGATTACTGTTACCAATGGTAACAATATGGTTGCAAATATTACTGCAACAATTGATGCAAGTAATCCTGGTTCAAAAGGCAAAACATATGTTGGTGCCAATGCTACTGTGCAAACATCTGGCGGCACAAGTATTTTTGCAAATAATGGAGTAATTCTTTATACTGCAAATGGTCAAGTTCATATTATGGCCAACACAGTTTATAAAACTCCAGGTACAGTTCAATCATTATTTGTTCCTGATGTAATTGAATTAGTTTCCGTTTTAGACTTTAACAATAATCAAATTACTGTTGCTAACTCAGCAAGTGCAATTGATGTTACAACACGATACACATTAGATACTGGTCAAAGAGATTCATTGTATGACCATTCATCTATTAGATTGAAAGCTGGTTCAGCTGCACCTACTGGTCCGTTAGTTGTTAAATTTAATCGTTTCAATTCATCTGGCGCTGGATTCTTTACCGTAGATTCTTATGTTGGATACGATTACGGAAGTATTCCTTCTTACACAACTCAGGCAACCGGGCAAGTTTATCAATTAAGAGATTGCCTTGATTATAGACCTGTTAGGTCGATACCCACATCAGCAGCGACAGCAAACACCGTCAGCTTTGATGTTGATTCAACCACGACTGGTCCTAAGATTCCAGAGAATGGTTCCGACATACTTTTAGACTATCAATATTATCTACCAAGAACGGACAAAGTAATATTGAATAAGAATCGTACCTTTGAAGTTCTCCAAGGCAACCCATCGTTAACTCCTGTTCAGCCAAACGATAAAGATGGTGCGATGACAATGTATATTCTTCGTGAGCCTGCCTATGTTGCCAACACATCTGATATTGATGTTGAATATGTTGATAACAAACGCTATACAATGCGTGATATTGGTAACCTTGACAAACGAATTGGCAACTTAGAATACTATACTTCACTTTCTTTGCTTGAACAAAATGCATTGAACAAACAAGATTTGACTATTTTGGATTCTACAAACTTACCACGATTTAAAAATGGTATTGTTGTAGATTCTTTTGATGGCACTTCTGTTGCTGATGTAACTAATAATGACTATTCTATTGCTGTTGACCCTAAGAGAAAAGAAATTAGGCCAACATTTAATATTACATCACACCTATTAACATTTGATTCAGCGAATTCATCTAATTATTTGAAGGCTGGTCCAATTGTGATGCCTACAGCAACACATACTGTTTTTGTTGACCAAAATAAATCTTCAAAAGTATATAATATTAACCCATTTAATATTGTAAACTACATTGGTAAAATTCAATTAGACCCACCATCAGATGTTTGGATTGATACAGACAAACAACCAGATGTTCTTGTAAACCTTGAAGGTGATAAAGACGCATGGGCTTTAATTACACGAGATGCTTACAGTTATGAATGGGGTAATTGGGAAACTTATTGGACAGGAACAACAAGTTCTTCATATGTTGCTGATAGGCGCCCAGCACTCGTTCAAGTAACAACTACAACGACAACACAAAACCAAACTCGCTCTGGTGTATTCTCGCAAGTTGTACCATCAACAATCACTCAATCCTTGGGTGACCGTGTTATTGATGTGTCAATTATTCCTTATATGCGTGACCGTGGTATATTGTTTACTTGCTCTGATTTCAAACCAACCACAGAACTTTTTGGTTTCTTTGATAACATTAGTGTAAACAAATACATTGCTCGTGCAAACAAGTTTACATTAAGTTCTAATAACTTGGGTTACATTACACAGTCTGGTAATGCAGAAAAAGTCAATGTAACTAATACTGCAACAAGTACCGTTAATGCAACAGCATTTGTTGTTCGCACATCAAATAGAGAAGCATTTGTAGTTAATTTGAATCCATCAACATTGTTGAATGGCGCAACTATGAATTTGGTTGGCCAATCTAGTGGCACAACAATTAAGATTAATGGGTATGACCATTATTCTGGATTTGTAACTTCTGCCACATCTAACACAATCGTATTGTCTGTGGATGCTACAAGTGCAAATAATACTGGTGATTATGCTGGTTCAACAGTTTATATTGTGTCTGGAACTGGCGCTGGTCAATCTGCCACAGTTTCTTCTTACACCGCAGGAACAAGAACATTAGCAATTGTTGGAACATGGACAACCACGCCAACATCCAATTCTATTTACTCAATTGGCAATTTAACAACAACATCTGCAGGCGATGTTGCTGGTGTGTTTAATATACCAAATGGAATATTCCGTATTGGTGAGAAAAACTTCCGATTGATTGACACCTCAAGTGGTGATATTGGTTCTTCATCTACAAATGGAGATGCCACATTTTTTGCACAAGGTATTTTACAACAAACAGAAAACACAATTATTTCTGCAACTGTTCCAACAATTCAACGTGTTGCTGTTAAAGATAATCGTGTTGTTACGACAACAGCTGTTACTGAACGTGTTGTTGGTTGGTATGACCCATTAGCACAAACATTCTTAGTATCTCCTTCAAATTATCCACAAGGTATTTTTCTATCTAAGGCTCGTTTCTGCTTTAAGACAAAAGATCCAACTGTACCTGTTACATTACAAGTTCGTTCTGTTGTAAACGGATACCCATCAACATCTTTGATTTATCCATATTCAACAGTTACATTAACACCAGATAAAGTTAAGACAACTACATCTCCTAATTTGGATGATGCAACCAAATACACAGAATTTGTATTTGATTCTCCATTGTTCTTGCAACCTGGCGAACATTGTTTTGTATTGTTATCTAACTCTAACAAGTATGAAACATATTCAGCTGAAATTGGTAAATTAGATACAGTATCAGGTCGACAGATTTCAGAACAACCATATCAAGGTTCATTGTTCTTATCACAAAACGGTTCTACATGGACTGCTGAGCAAAACTCAGATTTGATGTTTAGATTGTTCCGTTATACATTTGATACTGGCACAACGCAAACACAATTTAATGTTAACTATCCATCGGCTAATACAGTATATGACTTAATGCATTTGATTGCAACTGGCATATCTGTTGAGAATACATCAATCACATATCAGTTCAATTCTGAGAAAGCTGTGACTGGCGGTAAAACAGGCTTCTTGCCATTTACTCCGTTGACTGATTACCCAATGACCGATGGTAATGGACGCCGTGTATTAACAACAACTGCTAACACAACATTGACAGTTAGAGCTACAATGGCAACCAGCAATCCTGATATTGCACCATTCATTGATACTTCTCGCATAAGTCTGATTGCGGTTGAAAACATCATCAATGATTTGCCATTAAGTAATTCTGATATTGTATTGTCAAGTGGTGGTACAGGTTACTCTACTAATGCCAATGCTGTTGTAACAATTACTGGTGGTGGCGGTTCAGGTGCAACTGCAGCTGCTGTTGTAACCGGTAATGTGGTTACTTCAGTATATCTAACGGCTGCTGGTTCTGGTTATGAAACATCACCAACGATTACTCTTGTAGATGCAAATACAACACCAGGTACCGGTGTAACAATTACCTATAACGGTGAAGATAAGAAATCTGGTGGCAACTCTAATGTTCGTTATATTACTCGCAAGGTTAATTTAGCAGATGGCTTTGACTCTGGTGATTTGCGTGTCTACCTAACGGCATACAAACCATCCAATTCAAATATTCGTGTTTACTATAAAGTGTTGTCTATTTCTGACCCTAATGCATTTGAAGATAAAAACTATCAATTAATGACACAATTGAATAATACCAACTTTGTGTCAAATAGCTATAATGATTATCGTGAAATCTCGTATGCTCCAGGTGTTAATGGCACAGCAAACAATTCTGTAACCTACACTTCTGGTTCAACAGCATACAATTCATTTAGAACATTTGCCATTAAGATTGTATTGACTGGAACTAATACTACCGATGTTCCTAAGGTGCGTGATTTCCGTGCAATTGCTTTACCTGCAGGTAGTTAATTATGTTTGCTAAAGTAAAAGACCACGAAAACTTAGTAAGAGATATGAACTCCAAAGCGATTCTAAATACAGATAAATTAGCTTTGCAAGAGTATTATCAGAAAAGAGAAATGGCAAAAAAAGAACTATCTGAAAAAGTAGAATCAAAACAACGCCTAGATAAAATAGAAAACGAAATGTCAGAGATAAAAGACTTGTTGCGTGAGCTGATTGGCAGAGGTAAATAATGGCAGCCAATACAATAAATCAAATAACCACAGCGAATACATTCCAGCAGTGGTTGACAGCCACTTCTTCATTGATTGCCACTGCCAATTTAATTACAAATGGCAATGGTCAAACATTTTATGCAAATACAATACTGGAGGTTTCTGGAACTGGCGCTCGTTTAAATGTCAACACCTCTGGTTTCATTGAAACTTTTTATAGTAACACCGCAAATTTATTGACTGCCAATGTTCAAACTTTAGTTGGAACTGCAAATACCGCAATTTATAATAGAATTTTAGCTGTTGAAGCTTCTGCTTTAGCGTTCTCAATTGCACTTGGATAAATAGATAAATAACAAAGAATAGGAATTTTTTTCATGCCAAATACATTTAAGAATTATTTTTTAAAAAATGCAGGAACAGCTGCAGCTAACGTGTATGCTCCAGCAGCAGCCACACAGGCTACGGTGATTGGTTTAACAATTGGAAATACAACCGCTTCTCCAATTACTGCAAATGTGACCGTAGTTTCTGGCGGAACAACACACTTTATGGTACAACAAGCAACCATTTCAAATGGTGGTGCTTTGGTTCCAATTGGTGGAGACCAAAAGTTAGTGCTAGAATTTGGAGATTATTTGCAGGTGCAAACTTCTACAAATAACTCAGCAGACTGTATTTTATCGGTTTTGGAGATAACCTAAAATGGCATACATTGGCAACGAGCCTGGTGTAGGTTCTTTTATTGTTGCGACCGAAAGGTTCAGCGGTACAGGTTCTTGCACACAATTTACCTTAACACAAACTGGTATTCAAGATGCCAATGCAATTGAAGTTCTTGTAAGTAGTATTCAACAAGACCCAATTAATTCATATTCTGTTGCTAATGGTGTAATCACATTTACTGAAGCTCCTCCTTCAGCAGCAAATAATATTATTGTTACCTATCGTGCAACAACGGTAATTACATATAACAATATTCAAAATTCACAGATTCCTGATGGCACGATTACTGCAAGCAAATTAGCTTCTGGAGTTTTACCTGATGCAAAAGCAAACTCAGCAGCAATCTATGCTAACTCTGCTTTCTTAGCAGCCAATACTCCAAGTAATGTGGCTAATTCGGCCGCACTATATGCTAACTCTGGATTTACAGCAGCAAACTCCGCAAGCGGTTATGCTAATTCAGGATTTGCGGTAGCCAATTCAGCCGCTAGTTACGCTAACTCTGGTTTTGCTGTAGCCAACTCAGCATCATTGTATGCTAATTCAGGATTCGCAGTAGCTAACTCTGGTGCTTTGTATGCTAATTCAGGATTTGCAAAAGCAAACACGGCAGCATCCACTGGCAAAGCAATTGCCATGGCTATCGTATTCGGTTAAAAAAGGAAAATTAAATGGCATCTCCAAACATCGTAAACGTTGCAACAATTAGAGGCAACACCAACGTTGCTACATTAGGTGCAACGAGTGGAAATATCGTAACAAACGCAGCCTCATCTGGTAAAGTATTTAAAATTAATACTGTTATTCTATCAAACTTTGATGGCACAACTGCTTATGACGCTACTCTCACATTGTATTCTGCTCGTGCCGGTGCAACTAAGAATTTAGTCAGTACCGTTTCTGTACCAGCAGACGCTTCTTTGATTGTTATTGATAAGACAACATCAGTATACCTAGAAGAAGGTGATATTATTGCTGGTTTAGCTTCAGCAGCATCTAAGATAGATGTTACTATTAGCTACGAAGATATTTCTTAATATACAATCTAGGTTATGACTAAAAGATACACCGGCGGTGTAATTTCATCTTCTTTGCCAACTGTGAACGCAGCTGGTGCTTCAGGTGTATTTCTTCTTTCCCAGCAAGCGGACTATCAATCACGAAACTCTTGGCCTCCATTTAAGGTGGAAGAATCGCTACGGTTTCGTGGTGCAGCTTCTGCTAAATTATCAAGAACAGTAACAACATCTTCCGCAAGCACAAAAGGAACTTTTAGTGCTTGGATAAAACGAGGCAAAGATTACGATTCCAATAATAACGGAGCTCTTGTCGCTGCTGCTGATAATTATTATTATGGACAATTTTATCAACAAACTGTTTATTTTGGTGATACAACATATTATCTGAATACGGCTGCGGTATTCCGTGACCCAGCGGCTTGGTATCATGTCGTGTTCGTTATTGATACAACGCAAGCAACTTCTAGTAACCGAATGCAAATTTGGGTAAATGGTATTCGCCAAACCTCGGGTTCTTTTGCTGTATATCCAACATTAAACTATACTTTTCCGTTTTTAAACAATGTGCAAGCATGGTACATAGGTGGCAGAGCTTCCGATGGTTTTTTTGACGGCTATATGTCCGAAGTTTACTTTGTTGATGGATTGGCATTAACTCCAAGTTCATTTGGTGCCACAGACAAAGATGGTAACTGGTCTCCGATTGCTTACACAGGCACATACGGAACAAACGGATTCTATCTCAATTTCAGAGATAACACTTCTGCTACAACCATGGGTTATGATTATTCTGGTAACGGAAATAACTGGACACTAAATGGTTTCAATGTAAGCACAGCAAATACAACATACGACATTATGATTGATGTGCCTGAGGATCAAGATAGTGCAAATGTTCGTGGTAATTATGCAACATTAAATCCTTTAGATTATCTCAATACCAACACAGGAAGTTTAACTTTAACAAATGGTAATTTGCTTGTAACCCGTTCAACTACGGCTTATGGTGGCTTCCCAGCAACTATGGCTTTGCCAAGTTCAGGTAAATTTGCATTTGAATTTACTGCAAGCCAAGCATTTAATGGTTCTACAAATGAAGCCTATTTTGGTATTGGTGTTCAAAGTAATGGCACATTTACCAATTCTTCTGCAACTGGATATGTTAGCGATTACTACACCGCAGTAAATATTACTGGTGGCACAGGTGCTGTTTATAAAAAGTTTTCAGGTGGTTCAAGCACTTCTCATTATGCTGGCACTGGTGCAGTAAGCTCAGGTGATGTATTTCAATTTCTTGTAGATATGACAAATGGTACTGTTGATATTAAAAAAAATGGTTCTGCTTATGGTTCACAAGTAACTGGATTGCCAAATACTTTAGGTTTATACCCATATATTTCTTTGTATGGATCTGTCAGTATGTCTGCAAATTTTGGCCAAAGTCCATTTGCTTCAGCACCAACATCCGGTTACAAAGCATTAAACACATATAACTTACCTGAACCAACAATTAAGCAACCAAATAAGTATTTTAACGCAACAATTTATTCTGGAGATAGCACTAGCAACCGAGTAATTACAACTAATGGTGGTTCTGATTTTGTATGGATTAAGCGTAGAGATAGTTCAACAAGCCATATTTTATTTGATGCAATTAGAGGTGCTGGCAAAACACTTTATAGTCATTTAACAAGTGCTGAAGTGGACAATGGTGGTTATTATGTTCAAACATTTGGAACTACAAGCTTTACTTTAGGTACTGGAGGAGATGCTGCGGACAATATTACAGGTGGAACTTATGTTGGTTGGAGTTGGAATGCTGGTGGTTCAACAGTAACAAACACATCAGGCTCTATCAGCGCTCAAGTTCGTGCCAATCCAATCGCTGGATTTAGTATTGTTACTTATACAGGCACAGGGGTTACTGGCACTATTGGTCATGGACTTGGTGTTGCCCCAGCAATGATTATTGTAAAAAGCAGAAGCAATGCTTCTAACTGGTATTCATATCATCAATCCATAGGCAATACTGGTGCTGTTGCACTTAACTTAACTAATGCGACTATTACAAGCGCAAATTTTTGGAATAATACATCTCCAACATCTTCAGTATTTACTGCAAGTGCTGGCTCTGCTGAAATTAATGGCAATGGACTAACCTATGTAGCCTACTGCTTTGCTCAAGTCGCTGGATACTCTGCATTTGGCTCATACACAGGTAATGGTTCTACTGATGGTCCGTTTGTTTACACAGGATTTAGACCTAGGTTTGTAATGACAAAACGCACAGACAGTTCTAGTGGTGGTAACTGGACCATAATTGATGGCGCAAGAAATCCATACAATGTAACTAATTTAAGAATGTATGCCGATACCAATGATGCAGATGGTGCAGGGAATATCGTCCATGATTTTGTTTCTAATGGATTCAAAGTTAGGCAAGGTGATAGCAGCACAAACAATATCTCAGGCGGAACTTACATATACATGGCATTTGCCGAAACTCCCTTTAAATACGCTCGCTCTCGTTGAGGAAATAAAATGAAATACGCAATAGTTCACGAAGGAAAAGTAGTAGGTCTACCACAGGTCGGTCATCCATTTGACTGTAATGGTAAACGCTCTGCTCGTTTCCTACAAAATGCCACAGAACAAGAATGTTTAGACATTGGTCTTTATCATTTTGTTGAAGGCACCAAACCTGATTTACGCTTCTATTGGGAAGCAGACCCATCATACACCATTGATGAGAGTACCAAAACAGTTACACAATCTTATTCATTAAATCCACGAATCTATAATGACCGTGAAGAAGTGGATAAAGATAATAATCCAATGTGGGTTAAAGTGTTAGATAATACTGACCCTGCAAATCCACAGATGGTTGATTCTGATAAACGCTTAGTGACCAAAGGTCTGAAAACTATTTGGACTGCCAACTTTAAGAAAACTGTCCATGATTTATTGAAACCAACCGATGCTAAAGTAATGGATGAAACCATTACAGAAGAAGAAACAACATATCGTAACTCAGTAATTATCGAAGGCGACCGCCTTGATACCGCTATTACTGCTTGCACAGATTTGGATGGTCTAATAAATATTGTAAATTCTCAAAACTGGCCTAGAGTAGAAATTTAATGACTTATCGTTATCCTGGTGGATTAGTCCGTAAAACAGCAGCTAATACTTCAATTACTGGAGCTAGCGGTGTTTGGGATTTAGGTTCACAGGCACAGGCAGTTAAAACAAACACATGGCCAATTAGTGGTCTTGCCAATCCAGTTAGTGGTTCATTAAGGTTTAGAAATAGTGCTTCTGCTTATTTAAGCAGAACTCCAACAGTTGCATCAGGTGAAAATCAATGGACTTTTTCAACTTGGGTTAAAAGAGGCATTTTAACTTCTGAGCAATTTATTATTGGTGGTAACACTACAACTTCAGGTGCTGTAAGAAATCAGCTTTTGGTTCTGTTTGACAGCAACAGTAATTTGTGGATTAATGCTTTTACTAACGCTTCAGGATATTATTTTCAAAGAGTTTCAAATGCCGTATATCGTGACCCATCAGCTTGGTATCATTTAGTAGTTCAATTTGACCCTGATAACGGAACTTCTGCAAATAGAATTATTGCTTATATAAATGGGCAACAAGTTTCTTGGGGGACTTCTAGTGATTCAGGTGCGGCTGGAAGCATTTCTTCTTCAGCTTACAGGTCTATAAATAACACTTATCGTAACGACATTAACGGTGGGTATCAGGGTGGTGGCGCACCAATTTATTTTGGTGATGGTTATCAAACAGAAATTAATATGGTTTCTGGAAGCCTTGTTTCAGTCAGTTCATTTGGTCAAACATCACCAATCACAGGTGTATGGGAACCAATCAAATACACAGGCACTTATGGCACCAATGGTTTCTATTTGAGCCTAAGTGATACAAGTTCTATTGGAAAAGATTTCTCTGGTAATGGAAACAACTGGACACCAAACAATATCTCAACGGCCAGTGGTTCAACATTTGATTTAATGCGTGATGTGCCAACTCAATATACACCACAAGGTGTTACTGATGTTGGTGGTGTTGTTCGTGGAAATTATGCAACATTGAATCCGTTAGATTTCACTACTGTTGGAACCATATCAAACGGAAATTTAAGATTTGCTCAATCAACTACCACCGCAAGAAGTGGTAGAGCAACCTTTGGCGTTTCATCTGGTAAATGGTATTGGGAATATACTCATTTAGGCGGTAATAGCTCGCCTGGTATTGGAAATGCTTCAATGACTTTAGATTATTATTGTGGTGGAGATGCAAATGGGTGGTCTTATTTTGTTGGTGGTGGAAAATATAACAACGATGTAGGAACATCGTATGGTGCGTCTTATACAACAAATGATGTAATTGGTGTTGCATTAGACATGGACGCTGGTACATTGGTTTTCTACAAAAATGGAGCAAGTCAAGGAACTGCATTTAGTAGTTTAACTGGAACAATGTTTCCAGCTTTTTCTTCATCTAGCGTATCTAATGTTACATTTACAGTTAATTTTGGCCAACAACCTTTTGCTTACACTCCGCCATCCGGTTTCAAATCATTATGCACCACAAATTTACCAACACCAACGATTGGTGCGACAGTTGCAACGGCTGCCAATAAGTATTTTGATGCTACATTATATACTGGTACCGGTGCAACTTTATCAGTAACGAATGCTGGTGGTTTTCAACCAGATTTTGTATGGTTAAAATCAAGAAGTGCTGCTACAAATCATCAAGCATTTGATGCCGTAAGAGGTGCAACAAAAGTTAGTGTAATCAATGCAGCTGAAGCAGAATCAACTTCAGCAAACACAATTACATCATTTAATTCTAATGGATTTACAGTTGGTACCAACACAGCAATTAATACAAGTTCCGCTACCTATGTTGCTTGGCAATGGTGGGCTGGTGGTTCAACAGTAACCAATACAACAGGTTCAATTAGTGCTCAAGTTCGTGCTAGCACAACAACAGGATTCAGTATTGCAACATATACAGGAAATGGAACAGGCGGTGCAACCATTGGTCATGGTCTGGGTGCCGCTCCTAGTATGTTAATATTCAGAAATAGAGATGCTGCGGACAATTCAGCATTAGTATGGCACACAGGTTTTAATACAAATCAAGGTCAAATGTTATTGTCCTCTACTGCTGCCATTTATAATCCAGGAAATGGTTTGTATTTTAATAGCACAACACCAGGTGCAAGCGTTGTAACTCTTGGAACTTCAGGTGGTACAAACGGTTCAGGTTCAAATATGATAATGTATGCTTGGACACCAATTGCTGGTTTCTCCGCATTTGGCAGTTACACAGGTAATGGTTCTACGGATGGTCCGTTTGTCTTTACTGGGTTTAGACCTAGATATGTGATGGCTAAAGTTTCAAGCACTACTGGGCCTTGGAATATTTTTGATTCTTCTCGTGGAACATATAATGTAAATACACCTGATATATGGGCTAATAGTGCTATCGCTGAAACAGGAAACAATATAGATTTTCTTTCAAATGGATTTAAAATTAGAGATGCCGGTGGCGATTTAAATGGTTCAAGTGCTACTTACATTTACATGGCATTTGCCGAAAACCCCTTTAAAAATAGCTTGGCTCGGTGATGGCAAGACAAAGAAAACCACGAGTTAATTTGACTGGTTATGAAAATGACCATTCAATAGCTTTACGCACAGAAAATCCAAATAAATGGATTATTCAATGTAAATTTTGTGGTAAAGAACATGAACAATCTAGCCGTAATATTCAAAATAACCAAAAATCAATGTCATGTGAAAATTACAAGCCACCAAACTGGTCTGGACTTGAAAGAGCTGACAATATTATGCGTAAACAATATGGAATTTCATTAGAACAATTTAATCAATTGTTAGAAATTCAAAATAATGAATGTGCAATTTGCAAAAAATCATTAAATTCATTAAAACGAAGAATGAATATAGACCATGACCATGAAACAAATGAAGTTCGAGGACTATTATGCACAGGATGTAATACTGGATTAGGTCATCTTGGTGATAATATAGAAGGTCTTAAAATAGCCATTGCATATTTAGAAAATCCACCAATTAATTCTTTAGCGAGATAATAAAATGCAATTAGAAGATACAATAGACGAAAACGGTTTTACACGATTAGGTTACAAATCAACCTATAAGAACTATGTAACGGTTACTAAGAATAATCTGTTAGATAATACTTACTGGATGTTAGTTCGTAAGAAAGAAAGAAACATTGATGTGCCAGCTGAGATTACCACAGAGCGTACCGCAGTTACCACAGAATATAATAGATTGATTGCTGCCATTGAGGCCGCCACGACTAAAGAACAGGTAGATGTGGCTTTCAAGTCTGCTTCTTGGCCAAACGATGACTAAATAGAAGAATAATAGGATAATAAAAAAATGGCTTACATAGGCAACGAAGTAACCTCTATTCCGTTTATCACAGATACCTTCTCTGGTACTGGTGGTCAAACGGCATTTACACTTACCAGAGCACCTGCTGGTACAGCGTCTATTGCTGTCTTTATCTCTGGTGTATATCAACCACCAGGAAATTACACATTAAGTGGAGTTACTCTTAACTTTGCTATTGCTCCATCTTCTGGCACAAACAATATTGTTGTTCTGCATTTAGGTAATGGTTCTGCGGTTCAAGTGCCATCTGATGGTTCTGTAACCATTTCTAAATTAAGCAGTGATGTTTATGGGTATATTAATGCGGCTTTTGCTGTTGCCAATTCTGATACTGCTGTTTCAAATAGTGGTGCGATATATGCCAACTCTGGTTTTGCGGTAGCCAATTCAGCCGCTAGTTACGCTAATAGTGGATTTGCGGTAGCAAACTCTGCAAGCAGTTATGCTAATTCCGCTTTCATTGTTGCTAATAATAGCCTAGGCATTGATACAACTCAAAATACAAACATTACAAATGCTGGTACCTATGCTAACTCCGGTTTTGCAGTAGCCAATAGTGCCGCTGGTTATGCTAATTCTGCATTTGCAAAAGCCAATACTGGTGGGTTAGCACTAACGGATGATACCTCTACAAATGCCACAAGATATCCATTATTATCTACTGCTACATCCGGCACACTAGCAACAGGCAATACATCATCAAGCAAATTAACGTATAATCCATCAACGGGAACATTAACATCAACAATTGTTACCTCAAGCTCTGATTTTATTTTAAAGAAAGATATTGTTACTTTTGAAAACGCTTTGGATGTAATCAAAAGCCTTCGTGGTGTATCTTTTAGATGGAAAGACAATGACACAAAAAATATTGGTTTAGTAGCACAAGAAGTTGAACAAATTTTACCAGAAGTTGTAAAAAATGATTTAGGACTAAAATCTATTAATTATTCTAGTATTGTGGGAGTTTTAGTTGAAGCTATTAAAGAACAACAAACTGAAATTGAAATTCTCAAGAAAAAAATAGGAACAAAAAATGCCAATAACAGTAAGCGGTACACAAATAGCATTTAATGATGCAACAACTCAAACCACTGCTTATCCTGGTGTAGCGGGCGGCGGTTTTACAGGAATGCAAGTTTTTAATAGCCCTGGAACTTTTACTACCCCTGCAAATACTACTAAAGTTCTTGTAAATGCAGTATCTGGTGGCGGAGGAGGTGGAGGCGGTACAAGAGTTTCTTATAGTGGAGGAAATGGTGGCGCTGGCATTGTTGGTCAAGGTATTTATTCAGTATCAGCAAGCTCCCCATATGCAGTAACAATTGGTTCTGGCGGTAACGCTGGTAATTTTGGACCTAACGTTGGGAATGCTGGTGGCTCTGGAAACGCTACTTCTTTTGGTAATTTATTAACGTGTAATGGTGGCAATGGTGGAAATGGTGCAAGGAACGATAATAATGCTCCCCCCAATGGTCCTGGTAATCCTGGTTCTTCAGGCAGTGCTCCACTTGCAACTGTTTCCGCTGATCCTGTTTATTCTTCAACACTTCTTGTTTCTAATAGTGCTGGTTTTCCTGGTTCTGGTGGAAATGCTAATGATGTCAACTCAGGTAATCCTGGTGCTGCAGGGTCAGCAGGCAGGCTTATTGTTTATTTTTAAGGGATTATTATGAAAAGCGCATTAATCGATATTCCATCCACTTTAGTTGTTCAAGTTGAATCGTTAGGTCAAACGTTTCCTGTTGACCCTGCTCATCAATGGGTAGACTGTCCTGATGATATAACTGCTGGCAACTATACATACAGTAACGAACAGTTTACCCCCGTTCCTCAACCTGAACCTGTTCCACCTACAGCAGAACAAAACAAACAGACTGCAATAATTAAATTACAAAGCACGGATTGGACTACTATTCCCGATGTTGGGGATCCAACAAAAAGCAATCCTTATTTAAGCAACGTTCAAGATTTTGTTACGTATCGTAACGCTGTGCGGCAGTACGCAATTACTCCTATAGCTGGAAATATTAGCTGGCCCATAAACCCAACCGAAGTTTGGACAACTGCTTAATGAAGCAAGAACTTTTAAATAACAATTATTTGTTTGTACCAGATTTTTTATCCATACAAGAAACAAGTAATTTATATAAACAGTTTAAACAAGAAGTGCAGCTATACCCAAACAATTTTGATAATAAAGATCCGCAAGCTCCTGGATCTCCATCAATTGGTAACTATGTACCGTTTGTTGCATTAATGTGTGAAAAAACAGCCCATATGAATGAACTAGTCGGGGAAAAATTATTACCTACTTATGCTTATGCAAGAGCGTACAAAAAAGGGGCAGAGTTAAAAAAACATACTGATCGACCAGCTTGTGAAGTTAGCGTTACTGTTCATCTTGGTAGTGACGGAACTTCTTGGCCCATATGCTTTACTAAACCTGACGGATCTATTGTTTCAAAAGATTTAAAGGTTGGGGAAGCTGTAATATACTTAGGTTGTGTATCTGAACATTGGCGAGAAAACGCTTTTACTGGTCAAGAATATGGACAAGTATTTTTGCATTACGTAAGAAGTCAAGGTATGTATGCTAATCACCGTTTTGATGGAGCAAGAAGATGAAACATACTTATATGATTTATGAAGGTGCAGTATCACCCGAAATTTGTGACTCCATAATTAAACAATTTAAAGAAGAAAATTTTATTTCTGGAAAAGTTGGCGCAACTGGAGATCAAGGACGTATAGACACAAAAATAAGAAATACTGAAATTCAATGGGCTTCAAAAAACAGTTTGGTCGAATGTATTATTTCACGATTTATTATTCAAGCAAACCAAGAAGCTATATGGAATTTTGATATTACTGAACCTGAACTTGTTCAAATAGGTAAGTATGAAGAAAATCAATTTTATGAGCAACATATAGACTGCTATATAAAAGGTGGTGATGTAATAGCAACTGGCAACGGCGGTGGAATTATTGTCCCCATGCTATTGCAAAGAAAAATTAGCGCTTCATTGTTACTTAATGATGAATCGGAGTATGAAGGTGGTGATTTATTAATGCTAAATGAAACAATAACAACAAAAAAACAAGGAACTATTATTGTGTTTCCATCATTTATGGCTCATCAAGTTACTCCAGTAACACGGGGTGTTCGTTATAGTGCAGTGTGTTGGATGGCGGGGCCAAAATGGAAATGAATGTAACAATAAACAAATTTGTTGGTATATTTGAAAACGCTTTTTCTAAAGAATACTGCGAAAATTTAATTAAAGCATACGATACTGCCATAGAAGCTGGTTATGGTCGCACCCGTCAAGAGGAAGAACCTTATTCTAAATTGGAAAAAGCTGACACTCAATTATTTACTTCATTAGAAAACATTCAAATACCAATACAAAACATAGCTCTTTTTAATGAAACGTTTTGGAATAAATGTTATCCAATATACGAAAAAGAATTTGCGGCATTAAAAAATTCAGGAAAACATAGTAACTTTTCTTTTAAAATGCAAAAGACAGGTTTGCAAGAAGGGTATCATATTTGGCATTACGAGTCTGCTAGTAGAGAAATGTGTACTCGTTTGCTTACTTGGATGGTTTATTTAAACGATGTGGATGAAGGTGGCGAAACTGAATTTTTGTATCAAAGTATGCGAGTTAAACCGAAACAAGGTACATTACTTATATGGCCCGCTGCATTTACACATACCCATCGTGGCAACCCACCACTAAGTAATGAAAAATATATTGTTACAGGTTGGACTGAATTTTAAGGACTAATATGATTAAAACTATTCAAGACGAATTAGTTGGCTCTGAGTTTAAGCCCCGCCATACCATTGAAATCTACTGCCCCAACTGCGGGTACGACGTTTCTGAAGCTGAGTTAGCTGCCAAGATGTGCAGTGACTGTGGGCATAGCCTAGCCGAACCAGAACAGCACGTAGCTATCGTGGTCGCCAATATGTTTGCTGAAGGTAAATATTAGGTTGCATTAAACACCTAATCAACCCACCGTCAGGTGGGTTTTTTATTACCACTAATACCTGATTTGACTAAATAGAGATAAATCTATTTAATTTCAAGGAGAATTATCATAGCAGCATTTTCAGAATTGCTCATTGAGCAGAATGCCACTTTCTCCACCACAGTTAATGTAGTAGATTCAGCCGGTTCTGCTGTCAATCTCTATGGGTATTCTGCTTCCACTCAAATGCGTAAATCATATTACGCAACATCAGCAACAATAATTACTTCAACCATTACTGGTAATGCTAATGGTGAAATTACTCTTTCTATGACGGCAGCCAATACTGCCAATTTGACACCTGGCCGGCAAGTTTTTGATTTGCTCATTACATCACCCACATCTGTAAAAACAAGAGTAATTGAAGGAATTGTTGTAATATCGCCAGGAGTTACACAATAATGGCTATTACAGGAGTTGTTAAACAACAAGTTAGGTCAACAATTGTAGCACAGAATTTTGCACCAAAACCAAATGTCGCATTAACTGAATTAACAGATGTTAATGTTTCAACAATTCAGAACAATCAAGTGTTACAATACAATTCTGCTACAGGTAAATTTGAAGCGAATACCGTTACTGCTACGGTTGTTGCGGTTAATGGTGGTTCGTTTTAATGGCAAATACATTAATACAAATAAAGTCATCCACATCTAATGCGGCTCCAACCACATTAAATGTAGCTGAACCTGCGTATTCGTATGTAAGTAATACCCTATTCATTGGCACCACAGGAAGTAATGGTGTTATTGCGATTGGTGGTCAGTTTTATGTTGCTCAGCAAGAACTAATATTTGCAAAAACTAATGCCGCTTTTGCAGCTGCTAATACTGGTTCAGGTGCTGCTTCTGCTGGTTTATATGCCAACTCAGCTTTCTTAGTAGCTAATACTCCAAACTATGTAGCAAATTCAGCTGCACTCTATGCTAACTCTGCTTTCTTACAGGCAAACACACCAAGTTATGTAGCTAACTCAGCAGCTGCCTATGCCAATGGCGCATTTGCGGCCGCTAATACAAAATTCAGTTCATCTGGTGGTACAATCACAG
>Ga0214921_10000407_pt1 | contig 81865 bp, 82 predicted proteins | sample LL1505_MetaG_FD_177992 | JGI IMG/M metagenome (GOLD analysis project Ga0214921, IMG submission 177992) | Freshwater microbial communities from Lake Lanier, Atlanta, Georgia, United States - LL-1505 | ecosystem: Environmental > Aquatic > Freshwater > Lake | place: USA: Georgia | collected... | reverse complement strand
TCTGCCATAAAAGGCTGATTCAATTACTCGCTCACCACGTGCTACCGATGTTGCAGCTGGAAATACTCTAACCATGTCGGCAAAGCCACGAACTGAGGCATCAATTGCCTTTTGCATCTCATCAATTTCATACTGATCTTTAGCCATTCGCATTAAAGATGTGAAGTTTAAGAACTCTTTTTCCTTCTCTTCACTCTCTGTTACTAGGTTGTCTACCTTCTTATCCTCACCACGAATAATTAAGCACTCTTTGTTATCAGCAAAGAACTGTTCGATCGTTTCAATCTGCCTCACCGTTAGCTCATACTTTGTTTGGGTCTCATCCAAACTCATTCGCCTACCAACCCAGAACTCACCGTATCTTGCGTTCTTATAAAACTCATCACTATCTCGAGGTGATCTAGGGTGAATAAACAATAAATCTTCATGGCCATCAGTAGTTGGCTCCATTACAAAAACAGAGTCTGGGACCGCATCCGGTGCAATAATTCCAGTAAACCAAGAAAATGCTGAGTGAGCACGGAATGGATAATCAGAGTCATTACTTCTAATCTTCAGTGGGCCAGCTGGAAAAACTAATCTAACTCCTGGATACTGCTTTGATAACTTTTCACGGCGTAGCTTTGTATAGGCAATTGATGGGTGTGGATTAATTCCAGAAAGCGGTGATGGCGCCCAGCCCTGCTTCATAAACTCTGTCATCGCATCTGCGATCGGAATATCATGAGTTCTCACTTCAAGCGCCTTTTCATTATTGTTGGAATTACTCGCCGTATTCATGCAGATAGCCTACTTCTTGCCAATAAATTGGCTACCTCATCATTGGGCGGTAACCTTACTTCTTGTTGGAGACGTCGCATAGCCCGGTCTAGTGCGCCTCACTGCTAATGAGGTTAACCCCTAAAGGGTTTCGGAGGTTCAAATCCTCTCGTCTCCGCCAAGTTAGAATGAATTAAAATTACTACAAGTAGTAATTGGGGGAATCTTGGCAGCATATAAAATTGCAATAGTAGGTGCTGGTCCTGCTGGTTACTTCACCGCCCAAGCATTACAAAATGCACAAACTGATGAGCTCACCTTCACCATCGATATGATCGAACGCCTTCCCACCCCATGGGGATTAGTAAGAAGTGGAGTGGCACCGGATCATCCAAAGATAAAAACTGTTTCTAAAGTATTTGAAAAGATCGCTAAAGAAAGTGGCTTTAGATTATTTGCCAATGTTGAATTGGGTAAGGACATATCTTTAAAGGATTTAAGAGATCAATATGACGCAGTTGTATTAGCAACTGGCTCAGCTGCTGGGCGAAAACTTGGCATAGCGGGTGAGGATTTAGAAAATGTTTTATCTTCCGCTGATTTTGTCCCTTGGTATAACGCTCACCCAGATTTCACAAATGTCGAAGTAGATTTAAATACTGATACCGCAGTTGTTATTGGCGCCGGTAATGTGGCAATGGATATCGCCAGGATGCTGGCAATTAATCCGTCAGAACTTGATGCAACTGACACAGCTGAGTATGCACTTACAAAATTTAAGCAAAGTAATATCAGGTGCGTAATTATTTGTGGCAGGCGCGGCCCAGAACATGCTGCCTTTACCGCCCCTGAACTTCGTGATCTACCAAAGCTTGAAAATACTGATGTCTATATTGATGCTGATCAAATAAATCAGGCAGCCTTGCGAATTGAGCAACTAGGTGAGGTTGAAAAAGATTTAAGAAATAATTTGGAGGCAATGCGCTTGATTGCAGAGCATGATAAAAAAGGTGTTGATAGAAAATTAGAGATAAAGTTTCTAGCTAATCCAAAAGAGATTAAAGGAAATGGAAAGGTTTCTGAGGTCATTTTCACGATTAATGAGGTCAAAGATGGCAAGGTGGTTGCAACTGATAAAACATTTTCGATTAAAACAGGATTAGTAATTACTGCAATTGGTTATGACGCAGTTGAATATCAGGGAATTAAAATTGAAAAGGGGCGTATTGCTAATATTGCCGGGCACGTTGAACATAATTTATATGTAACAGGCTGGGCTAAGCGGGGCCCAACCGGTGTGATTGGCACAAACAAATCAGATTCAGCAGATGTTGTGGAATTAATTATTGAAAATCTTAAAGAACCCAAACAGAGTGAAGGAATTACTGCATTATTAAAATCTGCTCATGAGGTAATAGATCAAACTGGCTGGGAAAAAATCAACGCATCTGAAGTAATTTCAGGGGAATTAGCTGGAAAACCGCGTATAAAAGAAGTTGATTGGAAGCGCTTAATAAGTTTGGGCACTTCCTAATAAATCGCTAGACTTTGAAACGCTTTACATTGCGCCCGTAGCTCAACGGATAGAGCATCTGACTACGGATCAGAAGGTTCGGGGTTCGAATCCCTGCGGGCGCACCAATCGGTTTGAACGTAAAACCGAACTTCTAATCTGACAGTCTGATTCTGTATCAGTAAGTCCTTCCTTAATGGAAGGAAAGTTATGTTGGTAGATGAATGGGTTGAGCCAATGCCGCCAAAAGTCCTTTGAAAGTCTCAAATCCCTGCGGCCGCACCAATAGTTTTCGTAGAAATGACGAAGTTCTGATTTTCGATTTAAGTCAGTATCAAGTAATTTAGCCGAATGCAATTTACTCGGGTAACCATTGTGTTGACCGCTTTATTTGCAATGCTCTTGTCAGTGGTTGCAGCAAATGCTGCGCCCAACTCCATTGAGATTAACTCCATTTCTGAAGTTTCCTGCACCTCAGCTGAGATCTTATTTGAATCTAGTGTTCCGAAAAAGTCGCTTGTAAATTATGTGATTACCGCAGCAGTTGACCCATCAGTAGGTCAGCCTAAAAATATTAAAAAAATTATTAAAACCAAAGCAACTGGCTTAATTACCGCTGAGATAAAAAACTTAAACCCTAAAGTGGCTTATAAATTCTCAGTATCAGCTAAGACAAATAAAGGAAAAATGATTAACTCAGAGGCAGTGGAGTACTACTCATTATGTGATTTAATGGATAAGTTATCTAATCTGCCAGCTGATTGGGGAAATCCAAAACCAATCCAATTACCAACACCTGCGCCAACTACCGCCCCAGTTGCCCTACCTGCCTTCACTCTCTCATCTACTACTGAGACTCGAACCGTTAATACTGCAGCAACTGGCTTTACAATTAATTCAACAGGTGGTGCTATTGCAAGCTTTGCTATTAATGCCACTCCGCCTGGGATGAGCTTTAATGCAACAACTGGTGCACTTACTGGAACTCCAAACACTGTTGCTACCGCTACAAATTACACAATCACTGCAACTAATTCTTCAGGAAGTGCTACGCAGACATTCACACTAACGGTGACTGCAGTTGTTTATACTGTTGGTCAAACTGGCCCTGGTGGTGGCAAAGTATTTTATGTTGCAGCAACTGCATTTAGCTGCGGACCAACTTTAGCTGCTACCTGCACCTACCTTGAGGCGGCGCCATCTGGATGGAACACTGGCGCAGATCCATCTCTCAAGTGGTCAACCAATGTAAACAACAACCCAACAACTACTGTCCCGGCTCCTGGTGCAATTCAAACTGCTATCGGAACTGGATATCAAAATTCAAATGCAATTGTTGCTCAAACAGGTAATGTGGCAGATAGTTCTGCCGCTGTAGCAGCTAGGGCTTATCAGGGCAACAGCTTAACTGATTGGTACCTGCCATCTAGAGATGAGCTCAATCAGATGTGTAAGTGGCAAAGAGGTATTACTGGCGATGCTTTGACAACTTTAACTACAGTTTGTACGGGTGGCACTTCAAACAGTGGAGAGGGAGCGTCAGGATTCTTGGAGCGCAGCTACTGGTCCTCGTCTGAGTCCTCTGCGAGCAAGGCGTGGGTCCAGCGCTTCTTCGTTCCCCTCCAGTACGACGCCGATAAGAACGGCCCCTCCATCTCCGTTCGGCCAGTTCGGGCTTTTTAGCCCTTCATCTATTTAATCTTTAAGTTTTAAAAGTTAAACCGAAACAAAAATACTTTAGCTGTATTTATTATTTATCTAATCTGTAATACTTACTCTTGAAGGACAACTGATAGAGCAATTGACTTTCTGATTGGGCGTAAGCACAGTCGGAAAGATAGGCAAGTAAAGGTGAGTTTTAGGAAACTAAAAGCTCAGATTTACTGGCCAACTACGGATCAGAAGGTTCGGGGTTCGAATCCCTGCGGGCGCACTAGCTGATTAAACGACGATCAAGACTACATCAAGTTAGCAAGTTCTGCTGACTTGCACCAATTTTTATATGATTAAATAATTCAAGAACTGTTTATACTATTAATCATGCTAATTGACTTGTACCGGTTATCTAGATTTTTGTATCGAAGTCTAGAAGCCAACGAGCTTCACTTATTCCAGGCTTTCCTAATTCCTAAATCAGATCGAGTTTTTCTTCAGAAATGGGTAGAGTTTAAAAGTTGGTCAAACAGTGCAAGTCAATTAGGCCAGGAGTTCTTACCTTTCTTCTACGGACATGAGCTTGGTTTTTTTTGTGAAGTAGGTGCAAATGATGGCCTCAGATTTAGTAATACTTTCTTTCTTGAATCCATGGGTTGGAATGGGGTTTTAATCGAGCCTGACCCAAGGAATTTTAAGCCACTTATTGAATCGAGGAGCGTGAGCATTCTTCCTTTTTGCGCCACCGATGATGACGACATTGAAATCGCTTTTAATCTGGCAAGAGATACCCTTTACTCAGGAGGAAGCCATCACGAATTACAAAGGGAATCGCATGGTGCTGAGGATGTCGTACATGTATTGGGTTTTAAGCTTGTGACATTGCTTGAGAAAGTTAGTGCGCCTAAGTTTATCGATTTTATGTCAATCGATACTGAAGGTAATGAATTTGAGGTTTTACTTGGCATGGACTTTAATCAATATCAGGTTGCTATATTATGTGTCGAGCACAATTATGACTACAAGAAGCTCAAGAAGATAAGATCATTTCTGTACTCCCGCGGCTACAAGCAGGTTTTGAAGGTCGCAAGCCAATATGATGCTTGGTTTATTAGACGGTAAAGATTAGATTTTAAAGTAACTAGAATTTGTATTCTATTTCTGTAATAAAAATACCTTAAATTAGACTCCGACTTTTATTTGGCTACTTTAATTTTGAGTCAAGTTTACGATACTTTTTAGACCACTGTTTATTCACACGTCCAAAGTCCTTCGACAAAACAAGTAGTAGATGCCCCCTGATTCAATAAATTTCTGGCTAGGGGTTTAATTATTTAAAGAAGAAGCAATGACGAATCTCTGTTCATATCTTGGTATGGAATTTACCTAGACAATCACTATTCAAAGAACTAATGACGAATTTCCTAAATTGGTCTAAAGGTGGCCAGTGCGTGCGGAAATCCCAAATACCTCTGGTGCAATTTACGCTTAAAGTCCGAATTCTGTGAATCACTAGAAACTATCTGATACGCCTAGAGCAAGGTATTAGCGAACTACGGACTATAAGGTTCGGGGTTCGAATCCGTGCGGACACACTATAAATACCCATCTACTCTAGTATCAGGTGCGATTGACTGTTCTACTCGCTACTCTGGCTATCTTAGGTTAATTAACTAATTCGTTTTCATACTTAACGAGCCCTGGAAAATCTAAAGCGTCTTTTACATCGAATGCTTTAAAGTACCGACTTGGAGTGTAAGCCCTCCCACCATTTTCTAGAGCAAGCACAGATCCCCACCACGAAAAAGTACTATTTGATGCGACTACATATTTAGCGCATGACACTAAGCTCATTGCCTGCCAACTTGAACAGTCAGACGGATTTAAAATATCTCCAAACAATTTTGATGGCAATTCATATTTTAACCTATGTTTATCGTCAGTAATTGTCACAATTTTGATCTTTTTATCTAACTTTACAATTTCTTTAATTTTATTTTCGAAGTAATTTAACGGTATGATCCCGTAATTATTGATATTTTTGTGGTGTGTATAGTCGGATCGTCGTACATGAATAACAGATATTGGCCCCTCTCGTTCTAATTGATGCTTTTTTATCCCGGTATTTAAAAATTGGTTAAGCTCACCTAAAATAATACTTTTGTTTGGGTACATGTATCTCCAATGTGACCAAATACCTCGGTATGTCACATTAAAGTTTTTGTTATCTATTATTTGCGGATCAAACGAATTAACTTTTACGCCTTCGTAGATGTTTTAAAGGATTCATTTTTCAGCAAAATATTTGAATATGTGGAAGAAATCTTAGTTTTTAGTATTACCCTAGCTAATATATTGTCATAAGATAAAGTTGGGTGAGTATTAAACTGAAGTTTTTTGCAAGTACCTTGTAAGTCTTTAAGCATGTATTGACAATTTCTGAATTCTAAGCCAGTGTTCTCTAGGGTTACACTCCCATATTTTGTGGTTAAATAATGAGCAAATGAATACTGGAATAGCTGATTTCCTAGACCTCCATATGTAATTACACGCGCTGCTTTTGTATTCGTCACTCATCAATTATACCAAAATAACTTTGCGCCGGATACCCTAATTACCAGGATTTATGTAAAATAATAGATGTATCATATAATAGTTTTCTATTTCTTATGATGTACAAAGATAAAAATATTTTGATCGCTCTATGTGTCTTAAGTGGTGCAATAAGCACTTCAGAGTTAGCTAGTAAGACGTATCAACCTTATGATTTTTATAAATTTAGGCAGAATAGTTATAATTTAAGATTTAGCACTCCCGGGAGCCATATCGGAAATTAAAATAGATATATTTTTCGACACAACTTACTTATATACTAAACTCTTATTACTTGATACAAAAGATCTTAGCATGAAAATATAAGTCAATAAAATGTAGGGCAAAAAATATCGCCCATTATTCGCCACGCTAATCAAAGTGCCAATGATAAGAGTTGCTACACATGTTGTTGTCGCACAAACTATTTTTTGTGAAGTTTTTATTACTTCGATTCGAGATTCATTACCGCGGTATACTTTTAAACCCATGATTGAAATACAAAGAAGAATTGCAAAGAACAGGCTAGTCAATCTGAGTTTATCCATTATTAAAACAGGTGTTAGTAACATATTCCAAGCAAATCCTAGAAAATATAAGAACGTATTTTCGTCATAAACTGTAACTAAATTTGAAGTGAAAGAATTAGAAGCAAATAGTGTTGGACCTAAAAAATATAATCTTACCTGAATCCAATCGACCGGGCTAGAAGCTATGGTTTTTATCCAACCCGTTGTTAAATTAGCAACTTTAGATTCTGAATTACCGGTGATTCTAATTATTGGGCTTGAATAAACCCAAGAATTAAAATCGGTGTGAAGATTGTCCCAACTGTCCGGCCGAAGCGAAGCACAAATAGTCTGAGGTGGGTATTCATTTCTAAGTAATGGACTTAATAAATTTTTAGATTGTTCTGTCTGATTTGCATTTGTCCCCCAACAATATTGTGCCGCTAGATCCATAATTATTGGTTGTTGCTGTGGATAAACTTTTTGGAGTCCAGCTACATTACCCAAGTAATTATCTATTGGAAATGAAAATAATACAATTAACGTGAATAAGGAAGCTAAATTCAATATTGGCTTTTTAGATAATAGATTAAGTTTTTTTATCTGAATCACTTGTAACAGCACAAGCACTAAGACCAAAGAATAGAATGGTTTAAACATACTTGCAATCGATATCAAAATAAAGCTAGCAATCAATAAAAAGTAATTAAAAAAGTTTTTTTGATTTTTTATTTTAAGAAATATACCAAATCCAAGTACAGAAAGAGAAAAAAGAGTTGCATCTCTATACAAATTTGCAGCATAGAATGAAGATATAATAAAAATTGTAAAAAAAATAATTGAATGAAGTTTGGTAAAAAAACAATTTTGAAATATCAGATACAAGCCAAACCAGAGAACGAAAATTTGTAATAATGTCAAAGTAAATCGCCAGTGGCCGAAAAAATTAGGCCATTCGCCATAGACAAATGGAACTATAAATCCCCAATTATCAATTCTGTCTGACATATCAAGATCTCTTTGGTCCCCTTCAAGACCTCCATTACCAGAATAGAGAGATACTAAAAAAATCAGACAAAATGCGATTAATAATCTATTACTCTTTTTTATCACATTAAAATTCATAGATTTATGGTATAGCATTGTTTCGTGCTAACAGTAATTATCCCATGTTTCAATGAGGAACTAACAATTGGTAAAACTATTAAGGATATAAAAGCTACCGGAGGCAAGAAATTAAGAGTCATTGTCGTTGATAATGGAAGTACTGATAAAACTTCATCTGTCGCATTAAAGCATGGCGCTGAAGTAGTGACTGAGCCCATGAAGGGTAAAGGCTATGCATTTAGAAGAGGTCTTTTGTCGATTGATCAAAAAACTAGATTCATAGGTTTAATTGACGGTGATGCAACTTATGATACAACTTCACTTTTAACTGCAGTAAAGTTGATTTCTGATTCTGGATATGAAATGGTTATTGGTACTAGAACTCCGACAGACACATTTAATGTAGATGTATATCGAAAAGGGCATAAATTTGGGAATTTTATATTTACAAAATTAAATAGAGTGCTTTTTAAAAGTGATGTAGAAGATGCATTATCTGGGTGGAGAGTAATGTCAAAAAACTTTGCATTATCTTTCTTCGGTGGAAATTCAAATTTTGAATTAGAAACTGAATTAAATGTTCATGCATTTAGATTAGGGGTCAAAATTACTAACATAAAGGTTGGTTATAAATCTCGACCTATAAATTCAAGCAGTAAGCTAAATACTTTTAAGGATGGAGCGTTGATATTCATAAAACACTTACGGCTTTGGCGTGAAGAAAGACCAAAAGTTGCATATAACATTATGGCAATTCCAACCCTAATCATTGGTGTAGTACTTTTTAATCGGGCCTTATCAAACTATATAGATTCTGGAATCGTTACGCACTTTCCTTCCTTAATTGTTGCAATTGGATTATTTGTAATATCTTTAAGTCTAGTCATAGCTGGCATAATATTAGAGAATAATTTGTTAATAAGAACTCAATTTGCTAGATTTGTTTATAATTCAAACACTCGCTCTTGAAATCAATAAAATTTTTTTTGATAAATTAATTAAATTCACTAAAGTTAGATAACTTATAATTCTTTTTATAGCAAAGAATAGGAGTGTTAAAAATTTCTAATCGCAATAAATCAATTGGGCTTGAGATTCTATCGGCTAGCTCTGGAGTGCTCATCGCAGTGCAATCTAGGATAAATGGCGAGTTATCAGATCAAATGGGTGACTCTCTCGAGGCTGCCTTAGTTTCATTTGGTACGGGCTTAATTTTTGTATCACTAATTTCATTGTTTAGAAAAGATGTCAGAGCAGGCTTTGCTGATATTTTTAAAGCGGTTGCATCAAAACAACTTCCAATGTGGCGACTAAGCGCGGGTATGTTAGGCGCCTCATTTGTGGCAATGCAAACTCATGTTGTTCCCATTGTAGGTGTTGCATTATTTACTGTGGCATCCCTAGCTGGTCAAACCGCAATCTCACTTTGGGTTGATCATGTTGGCTTAGCCGGTGGTATTAAATCCTTGATTTCAAAGCGGCGAGTAATTGCAGCAATCATTACGGTGGGCGCAGTTGTGATATCTGCCTGGGATAGATTTGCAATGAGTGATTTTTCAATTCTTGCAATTATATTAACTGTTTTTGCTGGTAGCTGGGTTGGCGTGCAGAGAGCTTTAAATGGACAAATTAACTCTTTTTCAAAGAAGAGCTTTGCTACCTCACAACTAAACTTTATTACTGGTTTTAGCTTTTTAACATTTTTGTTAATTCTTCGCTCACTTTTTACCGATCACTCAATTATGAATCTAACCTCAGGACCCTGGTGGATGTTCTTAGGTGGCTCTATTGGAGTTTTCTATATTGCTTTCTCAGCCGTTGCTGTGCAATATGTTGGCGTCTTAGAGTTCACACTACTTAGTGTTGGTGGAATGCTGATTGGATCATTACTACTTGATGTATTTGTGCCAACTGAGGGAACACAAATCTCACCTTACCTAATTACTGGAATATTCCTCACCTATTTAGGTGTGATAGCAAATGGTCAATCCCGTTTTTCTCGTAAGTAATTTATTAAAGCAGAGAGTAATGAAGCGGTAATAAAAAAGGCAGCAAGTGCGTATGAAATATCTTTAACCCAAGAGATTGAACCAGAATAAAATCCTGCCAAGGTAATACCAGCTCCCCAAAGCAGGGCACCTAACGCGTTAGCAGATAAAAATTTATAGTAATTCATCTTTACCGCACCTGCTATTGGTGGCACAAATGTTCTAACCCATGGGATATAGCGGGCAATAACTACTGACCACCAGCCATATCTTTCATAAAAACGCTCAGATCTTTCAAGCATTTTAATCATCCGTTTAGATTTATGCTTTTCAAGGTAGGGCCGGCCTATCTTTCGCCCGATTACATATCCAACCTGATCGCCAATAAAAGCAGCTAAAAAAATTGCAAAAACTAAGAAGGCAATATTAATATCATCCCTAGCTGCCGCAACAAGTCCTGCGCTAAATAACAATGAGTCACCAGGTAGGAAAAAACCAATTAATAAACCGGTCTCAACAAAGATAATGCCAGCAATTACTACGTAAAATAAAAAAGGCGCAACTGGAGATAATTGTTCATTAAATGAGGCAGCAAGGTTTAACACAATCTTCTACCTCATCTTTCAAGTTTTAATATTTTAAGAAACTTTCAGTCGTAGTATAAAAGTAATTACACACAGTATGTGAAGACTTTTACTGTTAGTTAAACAACACCATATAAACGATCCCCAGCATCTCCTAAGCCTGGGATGATGTAACCCTTCTCATTTAAGCGCTCATCGAGTGCACCTGTTACAAGTTTTAAAGATAACTTTGATGACGTGAAAGCTTTTTCAAGAACAGCAATACCCTCTGGCGCAGCTAATATACAAATTGCAGTTATATCAGTAGCACCCTTTGCTGCTAAGAACTCTATTGCGCTTACTAACGTGCCACCGGTAGCAAGCATCGGATCTAAGATATAGCACTGACGATTAGTTAAATCCTCTGGCAATCTATTTGCATAAGTTGTTGCCTTTAAAGTTTTCTCATCCCGCACCATTCCTAGAAAGCCAATTTCAGCTGTGGGGATAAGCCGAGACATTCCTTCTAACATGCCAAGGCCTGCTCTAAGGATTGGCACTACTACTGGCTTTGGTTTAGCTAGCTGCTCACCTTGGGCCGTAGCAACTGGTGTCTTAACAGTTACAGCAATTGTTTTAACTTCACGCATCGCCTCATATGCAAGTAGGGTGACAATTTCCTCGGTTAAGCGCCTAAAGGTTGGTGAATCAGTTTTCTCATCCCGCAGCACAGTTAACTTATGAGTAAGTAATGGGTGGGAGGCGATATGGATTTTCACATAATTACTCTACAAGCAAGAGGTGCTACTACCAATTAGCGCAGATTAAAGAGAGAATAAGTGTGCTCAGAGGGTATGCACAACTGCTTATAAAGGAGGCGTGAATCTAATGTCAGTAGATTTTGGACTCATAGCCTGGCATGAAGATGGCAGGTGGGATGCTGCGCAGATCCTAACTACCCGTGATATTGGCGCAGTTATGGATTCACTTAAAGCTCAACAAACTAATGGTGGGGCAATTGCATTAATTGCAATAGAGGATGAGTTTGTAATCATTGCACGCTCCCTTGGTGGATCAATGCAGATGATGATTTCAGATGTTACCTACGCTATTGATTATGAAGTAGCAGCAGACCTAGTTGAGGTTTTAGATCTTGAATTCCCAGAAGAGGATGATGAATCACAGCCTGGCGGCGACCTTGATTTATTAAATGATTTAGGTGTGAGTGAGATGGAACTTTTAAGCATTTTAGATGACACAGAGTTATATCCAGATGAGCAACTAGAAGCAATTGCAAATCGATTAGGTTTTGGTGAACAATTTAATCAGGTGATTGAAAGTAATTAGTGAATTACCAATCGTTAATGCAACAGGCTATTGCAATTGCGCAGGAAGTTAAATCCTCAGGTGATGTGCCAGTGGGCGCTTTAATTGTTAATGAGGTGGGTGAAGTTTTAAGCTCTAGTAAAAATGAGCGAGAAAAGAATAAGGATCCAACTGCTCACGCTGAGATTGTGGCAATAAGAAAGGCTAGTGAAAAACTAGGCAGCTGGCGCCTTGATGATTTAACTTTAGTTGTCACTCTTGAGCCATGCGTGATGTGTGCTGGGGCAATACTGCAATCGCGTCTTAAAAGATTAGTCTTTGGCGCTTTTGATCAAAAAGCTGGCGCAGTTGGTTCATCCCTTGATGTAATAAGGGATGTGCGGGCGCTTAGTAAGGTTGAGGTTGTAAGTGGAGTATTAGAAAAAGAGTGTGCGAAATTACTTACTGATTTTTTTGCAACAAAGCGTTAAATAACAATTTCATATGATGGATTTAAAATAACTAACTGACCGTTATTCTCACCCACCATACCTTCAGCTCGCATTTCAGAGCCAACTTCAAGACCTGAAATTTCACGTCTTCCTAAAAACTGTAATGTAACGCCGCCACTTTCATCCCAAATTTCAACTTCAACTAATGGGGAGGAATCTGAGGGAGCAGCCTTAATTGAGTTAACTTTTCCTTGCACATGAGCTCGCTTTCGCCAAGTGATGCTACTAATTGGCGTCATATTCTCTGCGTAGTGACTAATTGGTTCATTCTTCTTTGTAGCTGTATCTGTTTTAGTAAAGGCACTTTGCGCCCGAATTGGTTGATCATTTTTAGGGGTAGTTTTTTTCTTAATAGGTGCAACTAATGGAACATGTCCTGAAATTATCTTTTCAACATCAAATGGCACAATCGTTGCCACTACTCGCTCTAACTGTGAGATTGGGCGAGCGATATCTTCCGCAGTTTGATCATGGAGTAACCAACCGAATAACTTAGAATAAGAACGACGTGGCAGAAGTAAAGTTAACTCAACATCTTTATCACTCGTTGCTTTTATTGCGTAATCAACTGCGGCGTTAGCAAGCCTGCGATCTGGGCAATCAACTAATTCAAGTGGCACATCAGCACACGCTTCATTCTTCGCCCACTGAATACTTAAGTTCTCAGCTTTTCGATCATCAATTACAAAGTGAACAGCGGAGAGATTTCTTGGATTTAAACTTCTGGCGTATCTAATTGCCCCAATTGCAGCAAGATCAAAGTTATCAATTAGCACCGTTACATCATGTCTTGTAATTGAGGTAGCACGTGAGCTTTGCACAGTAATATTTAGAGCGTCATTTTCTCTCGTGTATTGCTTTCGGAGTCTTAAAAACGCATAAACTAATATTGGCGTCATAACAACTACTACCCAAGCGCCTTGATTAAATTTAACAACTGCGAAGATTAAAACTACAAGCAGTGATATACCACCTGATAAACCATTGATAACAAACTTAGCTCTCCAAGAACCTATTTTATGAGTCTTAGCATGTTTTGCCATACCAAGACCTGAAAGAGTAAAAGCGGTAAATACGCCAAGTGCGTAATATGCAACTAAGTGCTCAACTGAGGCGCCTGTTACTAAAATTAATATCATTGCTGCAGCTGTTAAAACTAAAATACCATTTGAAAAATTAAGCCTATGTCCACGTTTAGTAAGCCAATTTGGCAGATAACCATCTTGGGCAACAAAATTAACCACCATAGGAAAAGCGCTATATGTTGTATTAGCACCAGCAAATAAAATTAACATTGTGGCAGCCTGAAATAATATAAAGAAAGCACTACCAAAGGCGCCATCTCCTAAAATAGTCTTTGCAATTTGTGAGATAACAGTTGGTGTTCCAGATTCATACGGCATGGCATAGATTTTGTGAGCAAAGTAGGAAACACCTAAAACAAGTGAACCTAAAATTGTGCTCATAATTATTAAAGTTCTTCTAGCATTTACATGCTCAGGCTCCTTAAACAATGAGACACCATCTGAGATCGCTTCAAGTCCGGTAAGGGAAGAACCACCATTTGCAAATGCTCTAAGTAATATAAATATGGCAGCAGCTGTTAGTAAGCCCTGCTCTTGACCAATAGGAACTGCGCCAACTTGATTAACATCTAAAACTGGCAAAGTTCCAGTTATCTCTCTAAAAATTCCAATAGAGAAGACAACTAGCATTGAGCCGACGAATAGATAGGTAGGGAGTGCGAAAGCTTTACCAGCCTCTTTTACACCTCTTAAATTTCCATAAGTAAGCAATAAAATAATTACTAAAGTCATGTGTATTTTCCAAGGGGCGAGCTCTGGAAAGGTTGAGATGATGGCAGCAACTCCGGCCGCTGATTGAATTGCAAGAGTTACGATGTAATCAAGCATTAAAGCAACAGCTGCAATTTGGGCAACAACCGGCCCAAAGTTTTCCCTAGAGACTATGTATGCCCCACCTATTTTTGTATAGACAGAAATTAGGTTGTGATATGACAAGGTAATGATAAATAAAATAATTAAAACAATTGCTGTCATTGGCATTAACATGGCAAAGGCTGCAAGGCCAAAAGCTGGGACTAGTGCAAGTAAAATCTGCTCTGAGCCATAGGCGCTAGATGAAATGCAATCAGAGGATAAAATTCCAAGTGCGTATCTTTTTTTAAGCCGTTGATGACTTAGCGTATGGCGGTTTAGGGGATTACCTAAAAGGATTCGTTTAATTTTGTATGAGATCGGATCTTTAAGGTGTGCGTGCTCAGTTAACACCTTAGGAGTAGGTGCGTTATCACTCCAAGACTTTGGCACTTTTTTAAACACACTCCTATACGAAGTTAGATACTAAGTATACGCCTGTTTTTATGCGAGATTTTTTAAGCACACGCAGTAAGCGTATGCTTATCTTTATGCAGTTAAAGACGCAGCTTTATATTGATGGTAAATGGGTTGATGGTGCATCTACCATCCCAGTTACGGATCCAAGTGATGAATCAATCATTGCAAATGTTTCAGTTGCAACAGATGCTCAGTGCGCACAAGCAGTGGATGCCGCTTCTCGTGCTTTTAAAACTTGGTCTAAAACTGCGCCTCGCCTTCGTGGTGAAATATTACGCAAAGCATTTGAAATTATAGTGGCAGAGGCAGATCGTCTTGCTGAAATCATCTCTAAAGAAAATGGCAAGGTATTAAGTGATGCTAAGGGTGAGATTTTATACGCCGCAGAATTTTTCCGATGGTTTTCAGAGGAGGCGGTTCGAATAAATGGTGAATTTAGAAATGCGCCAAGTGGTGATAAAAGAATCATAGTTACCAAGCAACCAGTTGGAGTTTCACTTTTAATTACGCCATGGAATTTTCCAGCAGCTATGGCAACTAGGAAGATTGGGCCAGCGCTGGCTGCTGGTTGCACAGTAATTTTAAAACCAGCTGGTGAGACGCCACTGACTGCTATGGCAATTGTTGAAATATTAGAGCGTGCCGGAGTACCCGCCGGTGTTGTTAATTTAATTCTGCCAGTGCCATCAGGACCTGCAATGGCTAAGATTTTAAAGGACCCACGAGTTGTGAATCTTTCATTTACTGGATCAACTGAGGTAGGCAGAGTCTTACTTAAAGAGGCAGCTGATCAAGTAATCCGTTGCTCAATGGAGCTAGGTGGTAACGCACCGTTTTTAGTCTTATCAGATGCCAATGTTGATGACGCAGTTGCAGGGGCCATGCTGGCTAAGATGAGAAATGGTGGCGCAGCCTGCACAGCTGCAAATCGTTTTTATGTTGCAAAAGAGATCGCTAATGAGTTTACTGAAAAATTAACTAAAGCTATGGGCGCCTTGAAACTTGCTCCAGGACTTGAGGCAGGCGCCCAACTTGGCGCAAGCGTTTCTGTTAAAGAGCGTAATAAAATTGCGCAATTAGTAGATGACTCAGTAGCAAAGGGTGCAAAAGTTAATGTTGGTGGTAAATCTATTGAAGGTAGTGGCGCTTTTTATCCAGCAACAGTGTTAACGGTTAGTAAAGACAATCCAATATTAAAACAGGAAATTTTTGGCCCAGTAGCTCCAATTGTTATTACATCATCTGATGAAGAAGCAATTAATCTTGCAAATGCCACAGAGTTTGGTCTTATTGCCTATGTTTACTCATCTGATTTAAAGAGGGCATTAAGAACAGCAGAGGCACTTGAATCGGGCATGGTTGCTATAAATAAAGGAGTTATTTCAGATCCGGCTGCACCATTTGGTGGCTTTAAACAATCTGGCTTAGGACGTGAAGGTGGCTTTGCTGGAATTGAAGAGTTTCTAGAAACTAAATATATCGGAGTTGAGATATAACTTAACTCTAATATATCTTAAGAAAGAATTACTTCTTTAACTTATACCCCTTCGGACACTTAGGGTTAGTTCCACTTACTTTTTTGTTTGTTTTACCTTTCATGCAAACTATCGTCTTTTTTGTGACAATCGGTGTGGGGGCTATGACTGCTCCAGTTAGCATAATTGTTGCAGTTGTGGAGACAGGTGCCAGAGTTGAAGTTCCTGCCTGGGATGCTGTTACCATACAGTTACCAGCTTTTAATAAATTTAAGCTTGAGCCTGTGATTGAACAAGCATCAGCTGATGTAGTTGAATATGTAATAGATGCACCACTAGACGCTGTTGCAGCAAGAGTTAGAGTTTTAGCCGAAATATCAACATTTACAGGAAGAGAAAAGGTTATAGTTTGTGGATCTCTTGTAACCTCAAATGAAACCTTATAAAGATCTGTTGCTAGGTATGAGGTATTAGCCGCACTTTGATAAGTGAGTGTGCAAGTTCCACCACCTACTATTTGAACATAAAACCCACTGGCAATACAGACAGTAGGTGTGATCCCTTGGGGCAGCACATAAACACCAGCCGGGCTATAAACTCTAAAAATTTCTATTGTCTTAGGTAGGCTCTTTGCAGTTTGGTTAGCAATCACACCCATGACAAGTTCTGGCTTACTTCTAGCTGCAGTAATTGTTACGACCTGGGTAATTTCCTTTAAACTGTAATCTTTTGTTTTAGCAGTTGATACCTTAAATGTACAGTTTCCGGTTGCGATTAGTTTTAATTCTTTACCATCACTGGAGCAGATAGTAGGAGTTGATGATATAACTGTTAGTGGCAGAGTTGGAACCCTAAGTTCAAAGTACTTACTAGGCTCATAAACCTCGCCCACCTTCCAAATAGGAGGGCTATCGTTGTTATATTTAGCAGGATTGTTATATGAAATCCCTAATGTAGTGTTATGAGTTGGCCCAACAAATGTGTCATAAACCAAATTTAGCTCACCACTATTTCTTACCAATAATGCATTCTCAGCGCCAATTAAATCTCTAAACTTGCTAGGAGTAATCACGCCTGTGCCATACTCATATCCTGCAGTGGAATTATTGTTCACTTCAGCCACACTTATTGTGTAAGCACCAGCTGGTATAGCTTGTGGGATAGTTAAGCTGCCTTTAAAGGTTACTTTTGTTAGTGATAAATTTATCGGAGAATCATTTCTAGTCAGGTTGGCTTGAAGCGTGCTGCCGTATGGGCCAGTTAAAGTCGCCGTAGTTGAGGTATTTTTAATTCCACTAGGGTGGGAAACAATTAATTCAAAAGAGACATTGGTATTTACTGCTATTAATTCCACATCATTAGGAGTAAAGGTAAAAGACTCAACAACGGGGCGCACATTTGCTTGAGCGATATTTGGAATAAAGCTAGAAGATAGAACCAGTAGTATTAATATTGATTTAATTTTCATTGTTGGCTCCCCCTGAAGTATACTTAACTTTATAACAATTTCCATAAATAAGCATGTGAATTTAGAATAAAAGAGGTTTTTAATAGAATCTTCGATATTATCAATTTGGCTGGGTAGTAGGACAAGGTTATACCCATACCAGTATTGCCCAATTAGTGCTTAAAGGATAAACTTCATGTAAAATATGACTTTTATCTAACTTAGTACCCCTACTAAGGGATTTACCATTATTTTTACTATAAGTTATGGGCATGAAGCCACACGATTTGTTACAAAATAAAGCGGAAAAATTGAAAGATCTGCTTTCTGAACCATCTAAAAAATATGGAAATACTTTTGACAAGTGTGCAGAAGTTATTACTAATGCTCTTAAGAAAGGAAACACAATTTTCTGGTGTGGTAATGGTGGTAGCGCTGCAGAGAGTTCTCACTTAGCAACTGAACTAATAGGAAGATTTAAAAACAACCGCAGATCGTTGCCGTCACTCTCACTAAATGCAGATATTTCAGCAATTACCTGCATTGCTAATGATTTTGGATATGACGAGATATTCGCCAGGCAATTAGAGGGATTAGGCAAGAAAGGAGATGTCTTAGTCGTTTTATCTTCTTCAGGTAAGAGCGAGAATATCCTGCAAGTCCTACGAAGAGCAAAAGATTTAGAAGTAACTTCAATAGCATTCTTAGGTAAGGGTGGGGGTAGTGCTGTTTCCTTATCCGACTTTTCAATAGTAATAGATTCAGAAGAAACCGCCCGCATACAAGAATTACACCTTTTGTTAGGTCATACGCTTTGTGAATATGCTGAAATTGAGTTGAATATAGCCTAAAACTACCATTAACAGCCGAATTCTATTACTATTACTATTAGTATTTAATTAGGTATATTCACATTATTGCCTAGTTGTAATTAATATTGGAGCCGAATGAGTATTTTTTTGATTGCCGAAATAGGAATTAATCACAATGGCGATATTGCAGTTGCAAAACTTTTAATTGATGCTGCTTCTAATGCTGGATTTGATGCTGTAAAGTTTCAAAAACGAACAATTGACAAAGTTTATACAAAAAAATTCTTAGATTCTCCACGTGAGAGTCCCTGGGGCACAACCCAGCGTGATCAAAAAGAAGGTTTAGAGTTTTCAGTAAGTGAATATAAGGAAATAGATACCTATTGCAAACAAAAAGGAATCCAGTGGAGTGCTTCAGCTTGGGATATTGACGCTCAGAAGTTCCTAAACCAATTTAATTGTAATTTCAATAAAGTGGCATCACCAATGCTTGGACATATTCCACTACTTAAATTAATAGCAGCTGAAGGCAAAAAGACTTTCATTTCTACTGGAATGTCTACACTTGAAGAGATTGATGATGTCGTAAAAATATTTAAAGAAGCAAAGTGTCCTTTTGAATTAATGCACTGTAATAGTACCTATCCCATGAAAGATGAAGACGCTAATTTACTCTGTATTCCTATGCTTAAAGAACGATATGACTGCAATGTTGGATATTCTGGACATGAATCTTCATTAATTAAAGTCTGTACTACTGCAGTTGCGTTAGGCGCAACTTCACTTGAAAGGCACATCACTTTAGACAGAACAATGTACGGTTCAGATCAAGCAGCCTCAATCGAAGTGTCTTCACTAGATAGTTTTGTTAAAGTTGTCAGGGCGATACCAGCTATACTTGGAAATGGTAAAAAAGTATTAAATGAAGCAGAGTCAAAAACTAGGGATAAATTAAGAATAAATGTTAAAAACTGACCTAAACATTGTTTCTATTATCCCGGCAAGGTCTGGATCAAAAGGGGTTCCAGGAAAAAATTTAAGACCCCTTGGTAGAGCGCCATTAATTGCATGGTCGATAATGTGCAGCAAACAATCAACTAGAATCAATAAAACTATTGTTAGTACTAATTCCCAAGAATATGCTGAAGTAGCAAAAAATTGGGGGGCAGATGTGCCATTTTTAAGGCCAAATAATATTTCCCAAGATAACTCAACAGATTTAGACTTTGTCTTACACGCACTAAATTTTTTCAAAAATAAAAATGAAATACCAGACTTATTAATTCACTTACGCCCAACAACACCTTTTCGGGATCCATCTATTATAAATAGTGCGATTGAATTTGCGATAGAAAACTATGAAAAAATTACGGCGCTTAGATCTGTGCACGAAATGAGTGAATCAGCCTATAAATCTTTTGAGATAAGCGAAAAAGGTAACCTTGTTACATCTTTTACTAAAAACGAAGCAGTTGATTCATCCAATATGAACCGTCAAACTTTTCCAGCAACTTACACAGCTAACGGTTATGTTGATATTCTTGTACCAAATTATATTTTAGAAACTGGGACATTGCACGGAAATAATGTTAAACCTTTTGTTACTAGTAGTATCTTAGAAGTTGATTCAGAGGCAGATTTTGAAATATTACAGATGCAATTAAAGGTTTCCCCGAAGTTTGAAAATCAACTTTTTGGAGCAAATAATGGCAGCCTATAATTTTTCACGGGAGCCGAAAGATGTTGAATTTGTCAATACAAAAAATAGAGAAATTAAAACAAAAATACCAGCTCCAGGAACTATTGAGATTTTAAATGAACTAGATAAATATGAGTCACGTTCAATGCATGGCCAGCTACCAATTATTTGGGATAAAGCAATTGATTGCAATATTTTCGATCACATGGGTAATAAATGGATCGATTTTACGTCGATGATATTTGTTGCAAATGTTGGTCACGGAAATAGTCATGTAGTTTCCAAGGTAAAAGAAGTGCTTAGTGAGCCCATGCTTGGATGCTACGCATACCCAAGCAAACTTCGGGCAAATTATCTAGAAAGATTAGTAAAATTTGCGGGACCAAATTTCGAAAAAGCTTTCTTACTTTCAGCTGGAACAGAAGCAACTGAGGCTGCTTTTAAATTAATGAAGATGAACGGCCAAAAAATTGGAAAGATAAAAAACGTTATTATTGCAGTGTCCGGCAATTGGCACGGACGTACACTCGCAGCTCAAATGCTTTCAGATAATGTATCTCAGAAAGCTTGGACTAATCACGATCAAAAAGATATTGTACATATTCCATTCCCTTATCCATGGACCATAGAGAATAAAGACTCAATTTTATTCTTAAGAGAATCTTTGCAAGAACTCGAGAATAAAGGAGTTTCATTATTAAATGATGTGTCTGGCATTATGCTTGAAACTTTTCAAGGCTGGGGTGCGATTTTCTACCCAGTTGAGTACATACGGGAATTAAGAAATATTTGTGATAAAAACAAAATTTTACTATGTTTTGATGAAATGCAATCTGGTTTTGGTAGAACTGGAAAAAATTTTGGGTATGAACATTATGGCGTTAAAGCTGATTTAATTTGCTGCGGAAAAGGAATGGGTGGGGGCTTTCCAATATCTGGCGTAATAGGGAAAGCTAGCATCATGGATCTTCCTGAGACTGGGAATATGAGCAGCACTCACTCTGGTAATCCAGTCATGTGTGCTGCAGCGCTTGCTGTGTTAGACGAAATAGAGACAAAAAATTTAGTGTCAGAAAGCCATAGAAAAGGTCAGATACTCCGAATTAAATTAAACGAAATAAAAAATAATTTTCCTAAAGGGATATCTGGTATTTATGGAGAAGGCCTTATTGCTTCAATCGTATTTCATACCACAGAGGATAAAACTGAAACCTATAAAATTGTAAGTATGATTGCAGAAAAGTGTATGCAAAAAGGCTTATTGGTAGTTCATACCGGAAGAGAATCGATAAAAATTGGCCCGCCGCTAACGATCCCAGATGATGTATTAATTGAGGGACTCGAAGTTATGAAAGAAGTAATTCAGGAGATTTTATCGTGATAACTGGAGTAAGACATACTGGCATTGTAGTATCTGACATCGAAGCCGCATTAAAGTTCTGGGTGGATTTACTTGGATTTAAAATTCAAAGTGATCAATTAGAAGTAGGCGAGTTTATTGACTCACTTTTAGGGCTTAAAAATGTTTCAGTACGTACAATAAAGTTATCTGCAGAGGATGGGACATTAATTGAGCTACTTTACTTTAATTCACACAAAAGTTTGCCAAAATGGGACGGTAACTCCTATAAAACTGGCTTAACTCATATTGCATTAAATGTTAAAGATATTAATGTTTTAGTTTTAACTTTAGAACTAAACGGCTACAGTCAAGTCAATAATTTTCAAAGATCACCGAGTGGAAAAGTAAAAGTTTGTTACATAAATGGTTTTGAGGGTTTACTCATCGAATTAGTAGAAAATCTAAACTAGTTTACAAAAACGGAGGTTATGTGCATGAAAGACTATCTGTCCATAGAGTACAACATTGAAAAAAAACCTAAAACGCCATATCCAGGTAAATTAGCTGAATATTTATTTACTCTGTTTAAAATGCAAGCAGGACAAACAATTTTAGAGGTTGGTTCTGGGCGAGGCGAATTACTAGAACATTTCAAAAATCTTGGCTTAATAACTTACGCAATAGATTCAGCCCCGTCGGCTCAGGAATTTGCCAAAAAATCAGGGGCAAATTTCGAACTATATAATTTATGTCCAGAAAATTTGAAAGATCCTTTCAAGGGAAAGAAGTTTGACATAATTTTCTCAAAAAGCTTTATAGAACATTTGCATAATCCAATATATTTTTTTGAATGGAGTAAAGCTAGGTTAAGCAGGCAAGGTAAATTAATATCTCTGACCCCGGATTGGGAATCGAATACAAAAATATTTTTTGACGATATAACCCACGTTAGGCCATTTTCTATAGTAACAATGAACCAGATTCTAGAATTAACGGACTTTAAAGATATTGAGGTTTATAAATTTAGGCAATTGCCCATTACATGGCATAATCCAGTCATACGTGTATTATCAATGATTACTTCTTTGGTATCTCCCCCTAGGGCAAACCAAAAATGGTTTAGGTGGAGTCGTGAACTTATGCTCGCTAGTGTTGGCAATAAGAGTGATTGATTAACTTGATTTATGGAGCATACAAATATGGCTTTAAGAAATATTGGCTTTATTCAGGGGCGCCTTTCGCCAATCAGCAACAATAAAATTCAACAATTCCCACATTTAACATGGAAAGATGAGTTTCTTATTGCTTCAAAGAATGAATTTAAACTTATTGAGTGGACGATAGACACTGTTACATTTACGGATAATCCATTGATTAATCCAAAATCTTGGACAGAAATTATCGCGTTATCGAAAAAGCATGACATGATGATTCCATCCGTTACCTGCGACTACTTTATGGAGAATCCTGTTTGGAAATCAGATTCAAGTCTTTTACGCGAAGGAATAATTTCAATTATTAAAGGTATGGCAAACATAGGATCTAAAATTTTAGTTATACCATTAGTCGATAATTCCTCACTTAAAAATCTATCGCAAATTGAAGCTGTTAAAAATTTTTTTAGCAAACTGATTCCAGAACTAGACAGAGCAAAGGTTGTAATTGCTTTTGAAAGTGATTTAACCCCAAAAGAGTTTTTAGAGTTTATTAGTGCATTTGAGGAAAAATATTTTGGGATTAATTATGATATAGGAAATAGTGCAAGTCTAGGTTTTAATCCATCGGAAGAATTCAAAGCATATGGGTCAAGAATCATTAATGTGCATATTAAAGATAGAAAATTCGGAGGAGTGTCTATTCCTTTAGGTGAGGGAGATGCAGACTTTTCAAAAGTATTTCACTTTCTACATGAAATCGATTACAAAGGAAACTTAATGTTACAGACTGCAAGATCTGCAGAAGGTAAGCATGAAGAGGTGCTGATAAAATACAAAAAACTTGTTGAAAACTGGTGGAAGGATGCAAAAATTGCTTAATTCAGAAAAAGTTGTCCTCATATCTGGTTCAACAAAAGGTATTGGGAAAGCAATTACAAGCCGATTTGTAAATGATGGCTATACAGTTATTCAAAACTCCAGAAATGATATTAATAAAGCGGATTTACTGGGCACTAAGCATATTAAATTTGATGTAACAATTTATCAAGAATGTTTCAAACTAATCGAAACGATTCGAGCAGAATTTGGCAGACTTGATATTTTAGTTTGTAATGTAGGCTCTGGTTCAGAATTAGAAAAAAATATTTTATCTGATATTCGTTGGCGCCACTTCCTAGATAATAATTTACTCTCTACTACTTATTTAATTGATGCAGCCCTCCCCTTATTATTAAGCTCAGCAGGAAATGTGGTGGCGATTTCTTCAATATGTGGCGCAGATCAAGTTCAAGGGGCGCCGATAGAATATTCAGCGTCAAAAGCTGCATTAAATATGTATATAAAGAGTATGGCCCTTAAATATGCAAGTAATGGGATTAGATTTAATGCAGTATCACCTGGGAATGTAATGTTTAATGGTTCAACATGGCATACTAAAATTAACACTAATGAAGCAGAGGTAAATCAGTTTTTAGCGGATAATGTACCAATGAACATTTTTATTGAACCAGAAGATGTTGCAGAAGCAGTTTTATTTTTAGCCAGTAGTAAGAGTAGATTTACCACTGGAATGATTACAAACGTTGATGGAGGCCAGAGTTTATGAGTAAAAACGATATATCATTACCTAAATTTGATCTACGAGGCAAATGGGCATTAGTTACTGGTGGTGCTGGATTACTTGGGAAAGAACATGCCACAGCACTTTTGCAATCAGGTGCAAAAGTATTGCTTTGGGATATCAATAATAATAAATTATCTAAAACTGCTGATGAACTAAGCAAAGAATTCACTAGTAGATCGGTAATAGTAGATATTGTTGATATCACAGACGAAGAAGCAGTTAGCAACGCGCATCAAAAATTAGATTCCCAAGGTATATCAGTTTCAATATTAATTAATAATGCTGCTATTAACCCGAAGTATGATTCAAATAATTCTAATTCATCATTTTCTCGAGTTGAAAATTTAACTTTAGATGATTGGAACCATCAACTTTCTATTGGTTTAACCGGAGCATTTATTTGTTCTAAAATTTTTGGTTCTAAAATGGCGTCTAATAAGTATGGTGTTATTTTAAATATCGCATCTGATTTATCTGTTATTTCTCCAGATCAAAGGCTGTATCAGGTGAAAGGTGTGGAATCAAACTCCCAGCCGGTAAAACCACTCACATATTCTGTAATTAAATCAGGTTTAGTGGGTATGACCAAGTATCTTGCCACCTATTGGAGTGCTGATGGAGTTAGGGTAAACGCCCTATCACCCGGTGGAGTTTATGAAGAGCAAGATAAAGAATTTATTACCAGAATTTCGAACTTAATTCCGCTCGGGCGCATGGCAAAGTCAGATGAATATAGGTCTGCAGTCCAGTTCCTGTGTTCAGAAGCTTCTTCATATATGACAGGTCAAAACTTAGTTATTGATGGTGGAAGGTCAGTTTGGTAGTTCATTAATCTCACTGTATTAGGTAGCAGAATAGATTCATGTCTCTTAGTATTACTTTCACAATAACCATTTTAATTCCCACCTTCTCCGTAGTAGTATTTTATAAACGCATTTGGGAGTCGCATTTTTGGAGTAGTAAGTGGAGTGCGCGTAGCAGAGTAAATTCTTAAGTCTAGATTTTGATTTTGTGCACCTAGAGTACTATTGTCGCTAGAAAAATTTCTATGTTCTAACGAATTAAACATTTCTAATATAGAAGTCTGAATAAGTTCTGGAGTATTATCAATTAATGTAAATCCTGAGTTAGTGAATAAATCTTCGTTCATGATCCGACTTAACTCACTCTCTATAGTTTCTTCGGGAGTTAGAAGTCTGGCTTTTTCATTGTCATAAACTAGCTTCGGTAAAAAAAAATCTGTAATTGGTGAATTTGGATCCCAAGGCCATTGATTAGTTATTAGTCTCGGTTTTCCAAATGGAATAACTGCTACACTCGCACCATTGGCATTTCCTATCCAAAATTTACAATTTGCCCAAAGCCAGTAATCAATATAGTCAGCGTTTATATCTGAGTGCGCGTAGTCAATAGCTGGAAAGTTCGGATTAATTCGAGGAAAGTTTGGACCCCCCATCCTCACTACTTGCCCACCAAGATCTCTAATTAATTTACAACCTAACTCATAGCTTTCAATTGAAGCATCCCTTGTTTCACCGGAGATTCTATAACCTTGTTTATCTTCCTTGATATGCAATATAACAAACCATTTACTGGGATCGAACCCAATAGACTTTAGTCCAGCAATTGAAATATCTGAAAAATCTAGATTCGACTCTAATCGAAAATCGGAATCAATTGAATATTCAGGAAAATTTTGACCAGTTCCTGCTGCTGTGATCGGTTCAAATCGCCAATTTCCAATTTGAATTCTACTCAGCATCAAAGTATCAGTAGAACTAATTTTAGACTTCCTACCTAAATTAGACTTGGATAACTGGTGGACCCTTAAAGGAAAAATTTTCAATAATTCGTCAAGGTAAAATTTATTAGGGGCTTCATCTGGGAGAATCTCAATCACCCGATTTGGATCTAATTTACGATAAAAATTTGCATAAAGATATAAAAACCCTAAGTGACCCATATGTCGAGTGTGCTCTGGAAGGTACCTAGGAGCATCACTAGATAAATCAGTATCTTCAGATTCGTAAAAATCCTTTAGTTTTTTGTGAAAAACAAAATTACGTTTATGATTAAAGTTAAAGTACACCCATGTCTTAGCAATTGTTGTAATTTCTTCTGAGTAGTTATTATTTAAAACTAAGTCGTCCAAGAACTTTTGAGAGGAATTTGCTCCAGTATTTGCTAGTTTAAAACTTGCTGTCATATGTATGCAAAATTTTTTATAATTTACTGATTTTGAAATCTGCGTGATCCAAGTATTAAATCTTTTTTCTTTACATTTAAACCTAACTGCCCCAGATAAAAATAGCGCACAAACAGAACTAGGGATTAATCGAATCAAAAATAGTGGCGTGTAAAGAGAAATTATTTTTATCAGAAATATGACTAAAAAACTAACTAGTCCACCAAACTTATTTTTTAATGCATTTTCTAAGCGGTAATTGCCCATAACTGTTGCAGTAAACCAATATTTTTTCACCATTAAAATATTATATCACTGATGTATATTCAATTTTAGGATCAGATTTTAGTAATTTAATAAGTTAATTTTATCATTCAATATCAAAACATTAAAAATCAATCTCAGAATTATCAGCAATAATTTTTAAAGTGGGATTTAAAATTATTAATATTGTAACCCGATAATGAATTATTTAAAGGATAATCCGATACCTCCACCTGGGTACCAGTGATCTTTAGGAATTTCTTTGAAAAAAATAAATTTTCTTTGATTTACTCTAGAAAAATCACGAAGCTCATCTGTACTATGGCTATTATCACCGATAATAATTGCATGTTCTGAAAGTTTTAACTTTATTGTTTCATATTCGCCTTTTTCGTATTCTGCGCTGTGATCACTATCATTGATGAATAAATCAATTTTATTCTCAAATAGTTGTAGTGTTGAAATAGCGTCACCATATATAATTTTTCCAACTTTAGAATATGGAGTTACAAATAATTTACCGGAATTTTTATTTATGTCAAGTCCAAAGTACTGACCAATAAACCCCTCTTCTAAGTTTTTAATTAATGCAGCTGCAATGATACAACTACCAACTCCCTGGTGAACACCCGTTTCAACTACTACTTCAGGTTTAAATATTCTAATAATTGCGTACCATCCAATTCGGCGGCCGTACCCTAGTTTTGCATCAACCATCTGTGGATCATTTACCCAAGAATTTGAGATATTTCGTTTAAGATTTTCGTCTAGTTCTATTTCCCTGAAGTATGATTCTACTTGTTCAATTGGTGTTGAAGTAAGTACTGAAATTAGCGAAGCTAGGTCACATCGATTTCTATCATCTAAATCGTAATAGTAGTTACTAACTTCAGTTTTTTTCTTCGCCCAGACATTGATTAATTTGTAACTCTGTTTATAGTAACTTTTCGCTCGCTGTTTTCGAACCCTAACACGCATAATCTCCTTTAAGTAACCATTATGGGCTATCAATAGCCTTACTAGTTTTCTCACATATTCCTCACAATCAAATCATAGTACAACTATATAACAAATGTTTAGGACTAGAGCTTAAGAATTAATAAATATTTCTCTAAACTTTTAGAGGTTCATTACTCTCCGCATGTAAACCAACTAGAATCATGTCTAATCAGATTAAATAATTTATTAATACAAATATTTTATTCAAGAAAATTTATTAAACAGTACACCAGTGGCAAAATCCCTAGGATAGCAGATCAGTAAATGAATTTAAATTTTGTCGGTACTATTAGGATTTTAATTGAATTTCCATTTTTTACTTACTTTCTTTGGTCTACTCAATAAATTATTGAGGGGTAACCAGTGGCGTAAAATCATAAATCCATAGTATAGTATAGAGATGGTAAGTTTTTCTGAATATTTTTTAGCACATAATTATATTATAAATGAAAATAACAATACTCCTAGTATTGATAACCTAGTTGAATGCATTTGGCGCCTGTCAAAAGATCAAAATTCATTAGTTTTTACGGCAGGTAATGGAGGAAGCGCTTCAACGGCTGAGCATCTGTCTGCTGATTTAGGACAAATGGAAAAGCGAACTGGAAATGCAGTGCGATCCTTATCTCTAAATTCACAAATAGCTTTAAATTCTGCCTTCGCAAATGATTTAAATCACGAAAGTGCAATAACAAAACAACTTACTTCATTTAAAAATTTTAATTATATTTTAATCACATTCTCTGCTTCTGGAAATTCCAAGAATCTATTAAATGCAATTGAATTTTCGTTGGCATTGAATAAGGAAGTATTTTGTTTTGTTGGCTTTGATGGAGGTAAAACGGTAAATATTAAAAAAGCACAATCGATATTCTTCCCTGATAAGAGTAAAGATTATGGAAAAGTAGAGAATCTACATTTAGCAGCTTCTCACTATGTAATAGATCGGCTAGTAGAGAAATTTACAGTCAATTAACATGAAAGTTGCTGTTACGGGTGGTGCTGGATTTATAGGGAGCCATTTAGTTGATCATTTATTAGCTAAAAGTTATGAAATAATCGTTATTGATAATTTTTGTACAGGTTCACTCAATAATATTAGCGATATTTCTAGTAAAGTTTCAATTATTAATCATGACATTCGAACCCCTCTCCCAAGTAAAATATTCAAAAACTGTTCAATAGTTTTCCACCTAGCAGCCCTTGCTGATATTGTCCCTTCAATAGAGCGACCCACAGAGTATATGTCGACCAATGTTCAAGGTACTGTGAATGTCTTAGAAGCCGCGAGAGAAAGTAATGTCAAGAGATTGATTTATACTGCTTCATCAACTTGCTATGGTGTAACAAGCAATTTTCCAACAACAGAAAATGAAAAGATTGAACCAACTTTTCCATATGCATTAAGTAAATATTTAGGGGAGATAGTTTTTTTTCATTGGTTGAACTTATACGGGTTAAGTGGTTTGAGTCTAAGATTATTTAATGTATATGGGCCTAGAGCGCGCACAACCGGTAACTACGGAGCCGTTATGGGTGTTTTTTTAGCACAAAAAATTGCCCACAAGCCGTTTACTGTGGTTGGCGATGGGAATCAAGTTAGAGATTTTACGTTCGTGAGCGATGTTGCCCGAGCATTTATTCTTGCGGGCGAAAGCAAAATTACAGGAGAAGCAATTAACATTGGAACCCAAAACCCACAGTCAATCAATCGGTTAGTTGAGTTACTTCAGGGGAAAATTGAATTTATACCCAAACGTCCTGGAGAACCAGAGAAAACTCATGCTGATATCTCAAAAGCAAAAAACTTATTGGGGTGGGAGCCCCAAATGACATTTGAAGAAGGTATAAAAAACGTTTTAAGCCAAATAAAATTGTGGAAAGGTGCACCATTATGGAGCAAAGAAGATATAGGAATAGCAACAAGCACTTGGTTTAAGTATTTAGGTAAACATGAAACTAACTAAAACAGTACTTTATGTTGAAAGTATAACCCAAGATATACAGTCAGACACACTTGAAGCTTTGCAAATTATTGACGCAATATCTGACTCTTTTAGTATTTGTGGTAAGTCAGCAGATACTATTTTAAAAATTAAAGAAGTTGGACGTCGCTTGGAAGAAGGTAAAGCAGATTTTAGCAAAAAAGATAGTGCCAAAGGATTAAAGGTATTTGATAATTACAAATTAGATGAAAATCTAGTAATTGTAACAATCGGTAATCAGGTAGAGCTAAAAGTTTATATGTCGAATAGACTAAATAGTTTTAAGGGCACATTTAACTGGCACACAATTAGTTCAACATATGCAAGGATTGGATATTTAGAGCGGCAAAAAAATCTGAGTAATTTTGTTCCTTTAGACACAGTGAATTGGCTAAAAAAACAAATAAAAACTTTTGGATTGGATATATTTAATGAGTGCTTAAAAGCCTTAACAGATACAACCGTGCTAATTTTAGGTGAAGCGATAATAGATGAATATATCTACTGTGATGCTCTAGGGAGAGTCACTAAAGACCCACTCGTGGCATTTGAAAAAAGAACAAAACAAAGCCATCTTGGAGGAGTTCTTGCAGTTGCTAAACACTTTAGTGGACTAGGTATTAGTACCAATGTAATCACTAAATGGGCTAAGACTGATCAGGATTTTATAATGACCGATATAAGTTCTAGTGAAAAAATAAATATCTTTAATTTACACTCGGACAAGTCGATTAAGAAAACTAGATATATTGATCGATCATCAAATACTAGGGTTTTTGAAAGTTATGAGTTACCAATTGGAAGTGATTATGTAACTACTCCAAAAGAAATTAAGAAAATAGTAAAAGACAAAAATGTTAATTTTAATCATCTTGTGATTATGGATTATGGTCATAATTTTTTTGATCATGAAATTTCTAAAGATTATTTAAACTTTGGCGTGCCAGTATCAGTTAATACCCAATCAAATGCTGGCAACAGAGGATTTAATCCTATTTCTAATTATATAAATGCTGACATAGTTTTTTTAAATGGGTCTGAAGTTCAAGTTGAAATGCGCAACAAGGTTTCAAAACTTGAGAAAATTATTACAGAATTAGGGAGTAAATTAAATTGTAAAGAATTATATGTTACCAATGGGTCAGCTGGAATTATTTCCTGGAGTAGAGGTAAAGGGATCATCATTTCACCTACATTTGCACCAACAATTATTGATCGCACTGGTGCCGGTGATGCACTACTCGCAGCAGTATCAAGCTTAAGAATGAGTAATGTCCCAATCGAAGTTGCAACTTTTTTTGGAAACATAGCTGGTTCATTATTAGTTGGGGTGATGGGAAATGAAAAAACAATTACTTTATCTGATTTACAATTTGAGGCAGAAAGAATTCTCCATAAAGTAAGGGCTTTATGAGCAAATCCATTAAGGTATTACTAGTTGGTGGTGGTGGTTATGTTGGCGTTGAGTTACAAAAGTTACTCGCTGAATCAAAGTATGAAGTGAGAGTATTGGATACATTTTGGTATCCAGCCGGTAGATGGAGCAAAGCTGATGGAAATTTTGTTAGCAATATCGAATACATTGAAGGAGATATTAGAGATAGTGAAGTAGTAAGAAAAGCTCTTATCGGTATGGATGCTTGCATTCATCTCGCATGTATTTCAAATGATCCAAGCTATGAACTTAATCCCAATCTTGCAAAAAGCATAAATTTTGAGGCGTTTATAATGTTTATATCACAGATCAACAATAGTACTGTCAAAAAACTTATCTATGCTTCTTCTTCCTCTGTTTACGGCGTTAAAGCAGAAGAAAATGTAACTGAAGATTTAAGTTGTGAACCTCTAACTGATTATTCAAAATATAAAGTTATGTGTGAAGATGCCGCACTAAACAATATTTCAAATAAAGTATGTTTAGTAGTTGTTCGCCCATCTACAGTCTGTGGTTATTCAAGACGGCAAAGGTTTGACCTGGTTGTTAATATTCTAACTTTAAGTGCTTTAACTAACTCTGTGATAAATGTTGATGGTGGAGATCAATTTCGACCCAATCTGCATATAAAGGATATGATTGAAGCCTATAAATTGCTACTAGAAACCAACTCCAATATTATTGATAGAAAAATATATAATATTGCTGGAGAGAATCTAACTGTATTAGAAATTGCAAAAAAAGTACAATTCCAAATCGGAAATAGTTGCGAAATAATAATTCACCCAGTTAAGGACCAACGCTCATATCGAGTCTCTGGAAAAAGAATTGCAGCAGACACAGGATTTATGCCTAAATTTTCAGTCGATGATGCAGTTATTGATCTTGCGGACGCTTTTTATTTAGGTAAATTTTTGGATTTAGAATCAGAAGCATATTACAACATTAAGCAGATGAAATTATTAATGTCAAAAGCTTTAATTAAGTAACGTCTCACTGTTTTTAGCAATTTCAATTGCTTTAAGATATGATTCTTCATCATCAATCGATATGCGAGTTCCCGCACACTTTTCTATATGAAGATCTTCTCTGCGTGCAATGTAATTAATAAGATAAGGAGAGAGGCTCGCCCCTCTTTCTGGGTCAAAATTAGCAAGGGATTTACTTTTTACCACCATAGCTCCAGAGCTACTCCAAATTAACTTGTTCTGATCCCCTTCTAAAACTTTATTTTTCATATCAGAGTTAAATACCTCTAAAATTGATTGGACTAACCCATTTTTTTCATTAATGATTGATCGTGCATTTTGCAGAGACCGCTGGTGACAAAGTAAAATCGATACATCTGGCATTTTTTGATTAACTGAATTTGCGACTTCAGAAAAAGCTAAGTCAGAAAACAATATATCACCATGTAGGACTAGTACATTGCCGTTAGTTTTATTACAGTGATTTGTAACCGTAAGGGACGGGCCAAGAGGATTTTTCTCCCAAAGTATATGAGGGCGCCTAACTAATGGACAATTAGCAACTTCTTCTATAATTTTTTCAGCTAAATATGAGGTATTTATATAGATTTTAACTCTAGGAAAAAATTTTTCACATTGTCCGATAAGGCGTCGTAAAATATTTGTATTTTCAAGTGGGAGTAGACTTTTAGGTAAGTAATCTGTATGTGGTTTTAGACGAGTTCCCCTCCCAGCCGCAAGAATTAAAATAGAATCAATTTTCATCTAGCATTTTCTTATATACTATAAATTCTTCTAAACCATTTAAGGGAACAAACTCATTTTGTAAAGACTGACTATTTATATTAATATTTATTTCTAGCATTTTTGAACTAATAATTAAAAAAAGATGACCTACCCCTGCAGCGCTACCCGCTTGAATGTCAGTAATTCTATCTCCGATCAAAAAAGACTTTAATGGATCAATATTATACTTCCGGATCATCGAATTAATTAATCTAGGTGAAGGCTTTCTACACTTACATTTTTTTCTCAATAGTTTATTTTCTGCATTAGGGTGGTGATAGCAGATTGCAAAATCATTTAACAATTCTTGCGTTATCAAATCTTTAAAAAATTTATTCACAAAAAGCCTAAACTTGAAATAATTTATTTTTTTTCTAGCAGCAAAAGTTTGGTTAGAAATTATTATCTTTAAATATTGTTTTTTTGGAATCTCCGAAAACATAATTAAATTTTGAACCGCGTGATCTTTACCACCTAATATCCCGCCTGGACCCGTATCGTTCCAGAGAACGCCATCTGCGTCTAAAAATATTGCACGCGATTTATCTTCACAAAGCACCCTCTTATTTTACGCAGTAGTAGCCATTAGTGCTACATTTAAGGTAACAAGCGTAAGGATTTTAAAGTATGGCGGTGAGGTACTCGTATTTAAGTCAACAGTTTGGGGATTGCCCTGACCTTTGGGAAGAGTTAAAGAAATTTGTCAAAACAGGTGATTTTACTCTTGGAAAACCATTATTCGAGTTTGAGGAAAATTTTTCTTCCTTGATTGGAACAAGGTATGCAATAGGTGTTAATAGCGGTACAGATGCAATAAAAATTGCACTTCGAGCATTAGGTATTGGAGCTGGCGATGAAGTAATTACTGCTGCGAATACTTTTGTTGCGACAGTAGGAGCAATTGCAGAAATCGGTGCAATACCGGTATTTATAGATGTTGATGATACTTTTTGTATGAATGTTGATCTTATAGAGCAAGCGATTACACCAAAAACTCGGGCAATTGTTCCAGTGCATTTCACTGGGTACATGACAAAAATGGATAAGGTTATTGAGTTAGCTAAGAAATATAGTTTAGTTGTTGTTGAAGATGCATGCCAATCAATTCTTGCTGAATGGAAGGGTAAAAAAGCTGGTACTTGGGGAGATGCAGCAGCTTTTTCACTACACCCACTTAAAAATTTGAATGTATGGTCTGACGGTGGCGTGGTCGTTACTGATAATCCAGAGTTAGATAAAAAAATTAGACTGTTACGAAATCACGGGTTAATTAGTCGGGATCATGTTGAGATACTTGGATATAACAGCAGACTAGACACCTTCCAAGCGGTTGTAGCTAACTGGCTACTTCCGCAAGCAATTGATATCTCACAAAAACGTATTTCAAATGCAAAGAAACTCGATAACGAATTAAGCAAAATTCCACAGATCAAGATACCCGTGCGCACAAAAGATATGAGAATCGTCTACCATCTTTATATAGTGTTTGCTGAGAAAAGAGATGAACTTCTAGAATTTTGTCTCAGCAGAGGTATTGAAGCAAAAATTCATTACCCTATTCCAATGTATAAACAAAAAGCACTTGGTAGTAGATATAATTCACTAAAATTTCCAATTACAGACCACCACGCGCAAAATATAATTTCATTTCCTTGTGATCAGCATTTGAATGATACACAAATAAACGAAATAATTGATTCAGTTTTCGAATTCTATCGTAAATGAAAGTCCCATACGTCGACCTAGGTAGCCAGTGGCTAGCAATAAAAGACCGTGCCTTACCAAAGATATCTGAGGTTTTAGAAAGTGGTATGTATCTTGAGCACCCTATGATTAAAACCCTCGAAGAGCGTATTGCAAATAAACTGGGTGTTAAATACACAACCACAGTTAACAGCTGCACAGATGCACTAATTTTCTCGCTAGCGGCTCTTGGGGTTACTCGTGGTGATGAAGTAATTACAGTACCCAATTCATATATAGCTTCAGTAGCTGCAATCGAACATATTGGTGCTACAGCAGTATTTGTAGATGTCGGACCTGACCACCTAATAAATTCTGACCTGATTGAAGAAGCGATTACACCAAAGACAAAAGCTATTATGCCAGTTCATCTTGAAGGAAAAATGGCTAATATGGTGTCCATTAATCGAATCGCCAAAAAACATGGCTTACTTGTAATTGAGGATGCAGCACAAGCTTTTGGCTCCAAATTTTTAGATCATCAACCTGGAAACCTATCTGATATTGCTTGTTTTTCTTTTCACCCACTTAAAAACTTAAATGCAGCAGGTGATGGTGGCTTGATTGCAACGAATAATTATGACCTAATTGAAAAAGTAGATAGAATTAAAAATCATGGCCAAACTTCAAGAAATATTTCACCTAACTTTGGTTTTGTATCAAGGTTAGATTCAATTCAGGCAGCAATACTATCTATAAAACTTGATGATTTAGATTCAACAATTCAACGCAGGAGATTGTTTGCGAAACAATATGAAGAAAATTTGGTAAAGCACAACATTAAAACCCCAGTATTTTCCTCAGAAATATTTCACTCCTATCACTTATATGTTATAGAGTTAGATAACAGAGATCAGGTACAAAGTGCTTTGAGTAATGCTGGTATAGAAACAAAAATACATTACCCAACCTTAATTACTGATCAAGTTGCTTATACTTCAAGGTACCCAATAAAAAAGTGGAATATACCGATTGCAAAAAAGCAACGCGAAAAAATATTATCTTTGCCAATTCACCAAAATTTAAATTCACAGCAAATAGATTATGTTTGTAACCAATTGAGGGAATTAACATGAATCTAGAGCTAAAAGTGTTAATTGAAAAAGATTTTGATATAAACAATTCTAGAATTCAAATGTTTATAAATCTTAAATATATTAGAGCAGTAGAGTTATTAATTTCAGAAAAATATTCTGAACAAATATTTCGTTGCCCAGTGCACCTTTCGATAGGGCAAGAGGCGATTGCTGTTGGTGTATCACTTAATCTGAAACTTGAGGATAAAACAATTTCAACACATAGATCGCACGCTCACTACCTTGCCAAAGGAGGCGATTTGTTTGCGATGTTTTCTGAGCTAATTGGTTCACCCCTTGGTTGTTGCAAGGGACGTGGTGGTTCTATGCATATTTTTGATAAATCAGTTGGATTTATGGGAAGCATTCCCATTGTAGGAAGTTCACTGCCGGTTGCTATCGGATTAGCACTTGCCGAGAAGCAATTAGAATCAAAAAATGTAGTTGTTGCTTTTATCGGTGATGCTGCTTTAGAAACAGGAGCATTCTATGAATCATTAAATTTAGCTGCATTAAAGAATTTACCTTTACTTATTGTACTTGAGGACAATGAATATTCTACCTACTCAAATAAAAAAGTGAGGTGGCCAGAGAATAAAAATGTTAAATCAATAATTGAAGGTATGGGAATAAATTATCACACTGGCAACGGTGATGACGTAGAAAAAATTTATAATCAAGTTAGTGACATTATAGATAGCGTTAAGACTAATAAACCAAGTTTAGTTCATTTTAATACTTTCAGAAAATACGAGCATTGTGGCCCAAACCTTGACGACAACTTGGGTTACAGGAGTTCCGAAGAAATTCAATCTTATGCTAAACGTGATCCCTTGGAGCTTTTTGCCAATAATCTCATTAATTCAGGACTATTTTCGAGAAATTTACTTAACCAGCTAGAGAAATTAATTGATGCGTACATCGATAAGGCTTATATAAAAATGCTAGAACAGAATAAAAATTATCTATCACAGTTCGATAGGGACAAGAAGTGACTCAAACTTATATAAACTTAATTAGTCAAGCATTTGATGAATGTTTAAAAGACGACTTAAAGGTAATGCTCTTTGGCCTAGGAGTCGGCGATGTTGGGGCAGTTTTTGGATCTACAAAAAATCTTCAGTCAAAATACGGCGCCGATCGGGTATTTGAAATTCCCCTTTCCGAAAATGCTGTCACGGGGATGGCTCTTGGATTAGCAATTCAAGGTTTCCGTCCAGTATTGGTTCACCAAAGAGCCGATTTCTCCTTTACTTCTGCTGAGCAAATAATAAATCAAATTGCTAAAACTTCATATATGTCTGGGGATGTTTACAAAGTACCTCTTGTAATAAGAATGATCGTAGGGAGAGGGTGGGGGCAGGGACCAACACATGCTCAGTCGCCACATTCAATTTTTTCACAAGTACCCGGGTTACATGTAGTCGCACCGGCGACACCAAGTGATGGGTATCATTTAATGAAACAGAGTATTGCTAGTGATAATCCTGTGATTTTTATTGAACATCGATGGCTCCACCAAACAATTGAAAAATTAGGCAATAATAAAAATTCACTTAAAATCACAGATGCGAAAATTATGAAGCCAGGCAAAGACTTAACTTTAATTTCGTTGTCTTATGGAGTAATCGAATGTATTAAAATAGCAGAAGTTTTATCCGAAATTAATGTGAGTGCTGAAGTTATTAATTTGAGGAGTATCCAACCTTGGGACAGAGTTACAGTTCTTGAGAGTGTTGCTAGAACAAAAAAAGTTGCACTTTTAGACACAGGACATATAGAATTTGGATTGACAGGAGAATTAGCTTCTATTATTTATTCTGAATTATTCGGCTTACTGTCCCATCCAATCCTAAGGTTCGGATTACCAATGTTGCCTACACCAAGCTCGGCTGCTTTAGCTATTGATCACTATCCTTCAATTGAAGTAATACTAACTAAAATTAAAACACATTTTGATTTTAACTATGATTCAAAAAAAGCTATTAAGATATTTAATGAAAAATTTCCTTATAAATCAAAATATCAAGATCAACCAGATATTGGAACCGTTGGCCCGTTTTAGTCACAAAAAATTAACATGCATGGGTTTATTGCTGACCGCTGGCGTGATTTTCTCTATACCTTTTAGATGATTATCTAGTGCGACGCTAACATAGTGTTGAATTGGTAGCGTACCCATCATGGTTTGTGCATCAAAAGCTGGTGAAGCTAAATAATCCATTGCTCGCCAGTACCTGTTTGATTTAAACATATCAATGAATCGTTCTTCTGTAAAATTACCAATATGCAACTTCGAAAATTTTGCATTAAAAAACATTCCACTTGGAGATATTAAGCCAGACCCGCTTATTTGAAGCAGGAATTGGGGACCATAAAAGCGTTTATAACTTGGCTTGCCTTTATCCATAATCTTCTCCCACTTAACAATAATTTTTGTTTGCTCCGTGCTCATTTTTTCTGCTTCATTTAATTTTCCATATAGTGGTTCATACTTTGAATAGTCAACACCAAGGGTTCCATTTTCGTCATCTGAACAATGTTTTATAACACCATAGTCCACCCCTAAATCAATAGCCAACTGAGCAAAAGGGATTATTTCATCTTTATACTCAGGCAATAGAACCATTTGAATTCCCAGGGTTACTGGTAAATCATTTTTTCTTTTATATTCGACAGCATATCTAATATTTGCCATTGCTTTATCAAAAACTTGTGTATGTTCTGGACCCTTATACATAATCTTCGCATAGCTCTCTGGTCTTCCAGCTGCTACTGTGAATCTAACCCAAGTTAAATGTGGTAAGACTGCTTCAATTTTTTCTGGTCCCCACTCCCAAGCGTTGGTTGCATTTCCAACATCAATTCCTAAATTAGCAGCATGCTGTATGAAGGGAACGTATGATTTTGAAATAGTACTCTCACCATCAGAAATTAATGAGACACTTTTTACTCCGATTGACTTAAAGTCATCAAGTAATGAAAGGCTCGAATCCACTTTCACAGAACTTCGCTCTTGCGGTTCTTGAACCATTGCGTAGCAGAATGCACACATAGCACCACACGCTCTAGTTAGTGCCATATCAACACTCACTGGTGCAATTCTTTCACCAGCCTCCCAAGCTTGAACACGTTCAAAATGGTGAGATAGTTTATGAGAATCCAAAATTAAATTACCGTCTTTAGTAACTATTTCTTTCTCATGTAAAATTTCCACAATACTCCTTATGCAATTATTTCTATACCGCGTAAATTACGCAATGAATTTTTGTCACCGATTGGCTCGCACCATATTATAATTCCGGCATCTATTCTGTTTTTAATTAGTATTTCTAGATCTAATAAAAAAACACCACGGATAGACGAAGATATTTGTTTTTTAAATGAAAAATAAACCTGACCATCATCCAAAGCCCGCGTTGGAGTGATAAATTCAACAAAATCAGTACCTTCTAAAACTTTGTTTATTTGGTTTAACCTAGATTCACTACCACAATTAACCCATGCATCACCAACTTTTGGCGTCGGTGACGAAGCAAATAAAATCATCACGTAAGGCTAGTGGATAAGGAGGGTTATTTTAGTATTTAAGAACTCTCACTAATGCCTAAAAGGCAGGGTGAGAGATCTAAGTAGCGTTAACTTTGCGGAGGATGAGGGATTTGAACCCTCGGTAGGTCACCCTACACACGCTTTCCAAGCGTGCGCACTCGGCCGCTATGCGAATCCTCCAGTATTACTTGAAGGATAAGAGTATCGGTGCAACTAACTATGATTTACCTTTAGATCCCCCGTGCGGCACTTGGGTGCCGAACTCCCCCAGGGCAGGAATGCAGCAAGGGTAGGTAATTTTTAGTGGGTGTGCGGGGGATCCTTAATTTTTATGCAATTAACGATGGGAGGCGATAAATGTCATTAGCTTTATATCGTAAATATCGCCCATCTATTTTTGCCGATGTTATTGGCCAAGAGCATGTAACAACTCCACTTAGTAACGCACTTGAATCAGGAAAGATTCACCATGCATATTTATTTAGTGGCCCAAGAGGTTGTGGTAAAACATCAAGTGCTCGAATTATGGCTAGATCTTTAAATTGTGAGAAAGGGCCAACACCAAATCCATGTGGTGCTTGCCAATCATGTAAGGATCTAGTTGCAAATGGACCTGGCTCATTAGATGTAATTGAATTAGATGCAGCAACACATGGATTAGTAGATGATGCTAGAGATCTGCGGGATAAAGCTTTTTTTGCGCCAGTCTCCTCTAGATATAAAATTTATATTATTGATGAGGCTCATCAACTTGGGCCCGGAGCAGCGAATGCCTTACTTAAAGTAGTTGAAGAACCACCTGCTCATGTTCTTTTTATATTTGCCACAACTGAACCAGATAAATTAATTTCCACAATAAGGTCAAGGACTCATCACTATCCATTTAGATTAGTTCCACCTGCAATCCTGAGTTCTCACCTTGAGAAGATCTGCGCATCAGAAGGTATTAAGGTGGCTAAGGGTGTTATTTCATTAGTAGTTAGAGCAAGTGGTGGTTCAGTAAGAGATAGCCTTTCTATTCTTGGTCAATTACTAGCGGGTGCTGGTAGTGATGGTGTCACTTATGAAATCGCAGTTGCACTACTTGGTTATACAGATAGTGCACTAATTGATGAAGCAATAGATGCAATAGCAGCTCAAGATAGCGCTTCTTTATTTACTACCATTGATCGAGTAATTGAATCAGGACAAGATCCAAAGCGATTTGCCTCAGATCTGCTTGAGCGAATGAGAGATTTAATTATTGTTGGGGCATCTGATGAAAATAACTCAGCAATTCTTATCTCATTTCCTAATGATCAACTAGATCGAATTCGCACCCAAGCAAAGTTAATTGGAATTGCAACCCTGATTAGATCAGCAGATTTAATTGCGCAAGGACTTACTCAGATGAGGGGAGCAACCCCGCCAAGATTAATTTTGGAGTTAATTTGTGGGCAGATGATGCTGCCAACTGGTGATAATGCAAATATAACCGCCCGTATTGAAAAGCTCGAGAAAAGCTCATCTTTAATTACTCCGTCTATCTCAGCCGCACCGATTAAAGAAGCCAAACCTATTAAAGAGGTAGTTGGTAAAGTAACTGAAAGTAAACCTATTGAAAATAAACCAGTTCAACACAAATCTAGTGGAAGTATTGATATTACTTCCCTTCGCAGGATGTGGCCGCAAGTAATTGATTCGGTTAAAGGCAAGCGCCGTCTAACCTGGTCACTACTTGCAACTAGCGCGCAGATTCTTTCATTAGATGATGAGAACATAACAATTGGCATTGTTAATTCAGGAGCGAAGGATTCATTTGTTAGATCAGAGAGTGATCTGATTTTATCTGATGCTTTTGAAGAGGTAACCGGAGTTAGGCGAAAGATTCTTGCAACAGTTGATTCATCCGTTGCCACTACAACTATGACAAGAGCTGATGAGGATCCTGGCGATAAAGATATGCTCTCAGGTGCTGATCTATTAGCAAGTAAATTAGGCGCTAAGGTTATTAAGGAGTCAAACTAAGTATCACCTTAGTGACATTAATATGTATGAAGGAATAATCCAAGATTTAATTGATGAGCTAGGCAGACTTCCTGGCGTTGGTCCTAAGAGCGCCCAGCGAATTGCTTTTCATATCATTGCATCAGATCGAGTGGATGTAACACGCCTTGCTGAAGTTTTAAAAACTGTTAAAGAGCGAGTTAAGTTCTGCACTACTTGTGGCAATATTTCAGAAGAGGATCTATGCAAGATATGCCGAGATCCAAGGAGGGATAACACATCTATTTGTGTAGTTGAAGAAAGTAAAGATGTAATAGCGATTGAGAAAACTAGAGAATTTAAAGGTAAGTATCATGTTTTAGGGGGCGCTATTTCTCCTATAGATGGCATAGGACCGGAGAATCTTCGAATCAAAGAGTTAATGAGTAGATTAGCTGCAACTGAGATAAGTGAAATTATTATTGCAACTGATCCAAACCTTGAAGGTGAAGCAACTGCCACCTATTTAACAAGATTAATAAAGCCGTTAGGGGTTAAGGTCTCCCGTCTTGCCTCAGGGCTTCCAGTAGGAGGCGACCTTGAATACGCAGATGAAATCACCTTGGGAAGAGCTTTTGAGGGCAGAAGAAGTTACGATAGCTAGATAATCTCAATATATAAGATAGTTACCTGTCTTACTATCTGAGATAATTCCCTAATTTCTATATTCATGCTCCACACTTAGGCCATGGGCTTAATAGTGCAAAAGTTTGGTGGCTCCTCCGTTGCAGATGCTGAGGGGCTTAAGCGCGTTGCCAGCCGAATAGTTGCCACCAAAAAAAGCGGTCATCAGGTTGTAGTTGTGGTATCAGCAATGGGTGATACAACTGATGAATTAATTGAGTTAGCTAATCAAGTATCTCCACTTCCTAATGGACGCGAGTTAGATATGTTGTTAACAGCGGGTGAGCGAATCTCAATGGCGCTCCTTGCAATGGCAATTTCAAATTTAGGACATGAAGCAAGATCATTTACTGGTTCACAAGCCGGAATTATTACAACTTCAACACATGGTAAGGCAAGAGTTATCGATGTAACACCTGGGCGAATTCAAGAAGCACTCAAAGAAGGAGCCATAGCAATTGTTGCAGGCTTTCAAGGTGTATCACAAGATACAAATGATGTGACAACTTTAGGAAGAGGTGGCTCAGACACAACTGCAGTGGCACTAGCTGCTGCACTCGATGCAGATGTTTGTGAGATCTACACAGATGTAGATGGCATATTTTCTGCTGATCCAAGAGTTGTACCAGAGGCAAGAAAACTTTCAACAGTGACATACGATGAAATGCTTGAGCTAGCTGCAAGTGGCGCCAAGGTATTACATCTACGTTGTGTTGAATATGCACGTAAGTATGAGTTACCGATTCATGTTAGATCATCTTTTTCCAACAAAGAAGGAACCTGGGTGGTTAAGGATCATCCAGAAGGGGGCGAAATGGAAGCAGCAATAATCGCAGGAATAGCACATGATAAAAGTGAGGCAAAGGTGACCATCGTTGGTGTGCCAGATAGAGCTGGTATGGCAGCTGCGATATTTCAAGCGATAGCGGATGCTGACATAAACATCGACATGATTGTGCAAAATGTTTCAGCAGCAGCAACTGGGTTAACTGATATCTCATTCACACTTCCTAAAACTGAAGGTGCTAATGCAACTGCAGTTTTAAATCGTATTCAAGGTGAGATTGGTTTTGCATCCCTTCAATACGATGATCAGATCGGTAAATTATCTTTAATTGGCGCTGGTATGCGAAGTCATCCAGGAGTAACTGCAACCTTCTTTGCTTGTTTATCAGAGGCTGGCGTAAATATTGAAATGATTTCAACTTCTGAAATTCGTATCTCAATTGTTTGCCGCTCAAGTGATTTAGATAAAGGTGTTAAAGCAGCTCACACCGCTTTTGATTTAGACGCAGATCAAATAGAGGCTGTTGTTTATGGAGGAAGTGGGCGATGAGTAAAAAACCTTCACTTGCTGTAGTTGGCGCAACCGGCGCTGTGGGCACAGTAATGCTAGATATTTTATCTAAACGTAAAGATGTCTATAGTGAAATCAGATTAATTGCCTCAGCCCGCAGCGCCGGGAAAAAACTTACCTGCCGTGGTCAAGAGTTAACTGTTGTGGCATTAACACCTGAGGCATTTGAAGGAATTGATATTGCAATGTTTGATGTGCCGGATGAGGTCTCTAAAGAGTGGGCGCCAATTGCAGTAAGTAAAGGCTGCGTAGTAGTAGATAACTCAGGAGCGTTTCGAATGGATAAAGATGTTCCACTAGTTGTTCCTGAAGTAAATCCAGATCAGGTAAAAAATAGAAGCAAGGGAATTATTTCAAACCCAAATTGTACAACTCTTTCTATGATCGTTGCCATGGGCGCACTTCATAAACAATATGGATTAAAAGAGTTAGTAGTTGCAAGTTATCAAGCAGCCTCAGGAGCGGGGCAATCTGGAATTGATACTCTGCGTGATCAAATAAGTAAAGTAGCAAATACATCAGCCGGTGATACGGCCGGTGATGTTCGCAAAGTAATTTCAGATCATGGACCGTTTCCAGCACCCCTTGCCTTAAATGTTATTCCTTGGGCAGGATCATTAAAAGAGGAGGGTTATTCATCTGAAGAGCTAAAAGTTAGAAATGAATCTAGAAAAATATTAGGCATTGCTAATTTAAAAGTATCTGCCACCTGTGTTCGAGTTCCAGTTTTAACAACTCACTCACTAGCTGTTCATGCAATCTTTGATAAGGAAGTATCTAGGCAGGTTGCCCAAGATGTGCTTAAAAATGCTGCGGGTGTTGAGTTAGTCGATGATCCAGAAAATCATAAGTTTCCAACCCCAGCAGATGTAGTTGGAACTGATCCAACTTGGGTAGGTCGAGTTAGAAAATCACTCGATGATCCAAACGCGCTAGATCTTTTTGTTTGCGGAGATAATCTTCGAAAAGGCGCCGCCCTTAATACTGCTCAGATAGCGGAGTTAGTAGCTGCTGAGTTTTAATTACTCGCGCTAGGCTATTGATATGACAATTTTAGTTGCTGGTGCGACTGGGCTTGCAGGCTCTGCAATTGTTAGAGAATTAACCCGTATTGGCAGGACAGTAGTTGGAATATCCAGCAAAGATGTTGATCTACTTGATCGCAATGCTACTTTTAATTACCTGAATAAGCTTAAACCAAATGCAGTTATTGATGTCGCCGCTAAAGTTGGTGGAATTTCAGCTAATAATAATTATCCTGTTGAGTTTTTATCTGAAAATATTCGAATTCAAACTAATTTAATAGATGCTGCACACAGTGCTAAAGTTGAAAAATTTGTATTCTTAGCATCTAGTTGTGTTTACCCTAAAAACTGTCCTCAACCAATCAAAGAAGAGTATTTACTCACTGGCACACTAGAATCAACTAATTCCGCATATGCCATAGCAAAACTGGCTGGAATTGAGTTAATTAAGGCGTATCGAAAAGAGTTTGGTCATAGATGGATAAGTGTTATGCCAACTAATTTGTATGGCCCTAATGATAATTTTGATTTAGAGAGTAGCCATGTTTTTCCAGCGTTAATTCGTAAATTCATTGAAGCAAAAAAATCTAATACAGGTTCAGTTAAATTGTGGGGCACTGGTAAGCCTAGAAGAGAGTTTCTACATGTTGATGATTTAGCCAAAGCCATTATTGTCTGTCTCGATAATTATGACGCAGATCAACAAATAAATATCGGAACAGGAATTGATTTAACTGTTGCAGAGCTAGCTGAGAAGATCGCAAAAAGTACTGGGTTTTCAGGCAGTATCAATTGGGACGTGGCTAAGGAAGACGGAACTCCTCAAAAGGTTCTAGATATTGAAAAAATTACCAATTTGGGTTGGAAACCAACAATTAATCTAGATCAAGGTATTAAGTTAACTGTAGAGTGGTATCTGGAAAATAAATAAGGAGAAGCGTGGTATCAAAAAAAGCTTTTATTACTGGAGTAACCGGTCAGGACGGCTCTTATTTAGCAGAGTTACTTTTAGAAAAAGGTTATGAAGTTCATGGTTTAATAAGAAGATCAAGCTCCTTTAATACTGGAAGAATTGATCATATCTATCAAGATCCACACACTCCAAATCCAAAACTTTTCTTGCATTATGGTGATTTAACTGATGGCGTGAATATGACTAATTTAATACATCAAATTCAGCCAACTGAAGTTTATAACCTTGGCGCACAATCACATGTTCAGGTTTCGTTTACAATGCCTCAGTACACAGCGCAGGTAGATGCTGTTGGAGCAGTTGCATTACTTGAGTCAATTAGAGCATCTGGCGTTCAATGCCGATATTACCAAGCAAGTACAAGTGAGCTATATGGATCAACTCCACCACCACAAAATGAAGATTCAGTATTTAGACCGCGTAGTCCTTATGCTGCTGCAAAGTTAATGGCTTACTGGTCAACGGTTAACTACCGTGAGGCATACGGTGTACATGCAACAAATGGAATTTTATTTAACCATGAATCTCCAAGACGCGGTGAAACTTTCGTAACTCGCAAAATAACTCGAGCCGTAGCAAAAATCGCTACTGGAAGCAAAGAAAAGTTATATCTAGGTAATTTAGATGCTACCCGCGACTGGGGCTTTGCCAAAGAATATGTGGAATCTATGTGGCTTATGCTGCAACAAAAGCAATCAGGTGATTATGTAGTTGCAACGGGAGTGGGCGCCACGGTACGCGATTTTGCTCAGGCAGCTTTTGAGCATGCTGGTCTCAATTACAAAGATTATGTTGAGGTAGATAAGAGATATGTGAGGCCAACTGAGGTCGATGCGTTAGTTGGTGATCCTTCAAAGGCTGAAAAAATACTTGGCTGGAAAGCAAAAACACATTGGAAATTACTTGCAAAATTAATGGTTGATGCTGATATAGAAAAAATTAAATCTAACTCTTAAAATCTAAAATTACGCAGTTAAGGTAATAAGTGATACTTCTGGCGGGCAAGCAAATCTAATTGGTGCAAACGGGCTCATTCCTATACCTGCTGAAACATTTAGCCACGGCTCAGTATTTACTCTTGTAACACCGCGAGATCGCCAATTCTCTAAATCACAATTTGTTGTAAGAGATTTGCTTCCACCTAGCCATGGCAATCTAACTTGTCCGCCATGAGTATGTCCGGCAAAGATTAGATCTAATTTATCACTGGCCATTGCAGCAAGTACTCGCTCATAGGGAGCATGTGTTACACCTATTGAAATATCAGCACTCTTACTTGATACACCTTCTACCAAAGGGTAGTTATCTAACTCAAGGTGTGCATCATCTGTACCACGAGCTTCAACTATGACCCCATTGACTTTTATTCTAACTTTATTGTGATTTAAATCTTTCCAGCCTCTTTTGATTAAATTCTTTTGTAAACTCTGCCAAGGCAATTTGTTACCAAGGTTTCGCACGCCGTTATCTTTTTGCAGATAGGTAAATGGATTTTTAAACTTTGGCTCATAATAATCATTTGAACCAAATACAAAAAAACCAGGCAAATCCAATAGGTCATCTAAAGCATTAATGACTGGTCCGACTGAATCTTTATGGGCTAAGAAATCACCGGTTGAGATAACTAAATCTGGTTTTAAACTGACAAAGCTTTTAATCTCAGCGATTTTACGCTTTTGACCCGGGCGCAGGTGAAGGTCAGAAAAGTGCAGAATAGTGATATCACTAAACCCTTTTGGAAGTAGGGGCAGGGTAGATCTTCGTACTTTATATGCCATAGGCATGAGAAGATACCGCTATGGGACTAAAAGAAAAACTACAAACTGATTTAACCGATGCGATTCGTGCACGGGATGAGGTTAAAAGCGGAACTATCCGTATGTTACTGGCAGCAATAACAAATGAAGAGGTTGCTGGTAAGGCGGCCAAAGTTTTAGTAGATGCTGAAGTAATTACTGTTTTATCACGTGAGGCTAAAAAACGCCGTGAGGCAGTTGAGGCATACACCCAAGCAAAAAGAGATGATCTTGCCAATAAAGAAAAAGCAGAGGCAGCGGTCATAGCGCTTTATCTACCAAAGCAGTTAAGTGAGGCTGATATTAAGAAGTTAATAACGGAAGCAATTACTGAAACAAATGCATCAGGTCCTGCTGGTATGGGATTAGTAATGAAGGTATTACAACCTAAGATTGCTGGTAAAGCAGATGGTGGATTAGTTTCATCACTAGTTAAAGCAGCCCTTGCTCAGTAATTTTAAATAACAGATAAAGGAAGAAGTAGATATGAAGTATGAATATGTAACTGTTCCACTACTTACCCATGCAACTAAGCAGATCCTAGATACCTGGGGTTCTGATGGTTGGGAGTTAGTACAAGTAATTCCAGCCCCAGGAGGCGGGGAACAATTAGTTGCTTATATGAAACGAGAGATTAAATGAGTTTAAAAGAAAAAATAGAGTCCCTTGGTTTAACTCTTCCAGTTGCTACACTTCCGATTGCGGCGTATGTACCAGCAGTTAAAACTGGTAATTTAGTTTTTGTTGCAGGACAGCTTCCATTAGTAGATGGCAAAATTGTTAAAGAGGGCAAAGTTGGTAAAGAGGTAACTCCTGAGGAAGCCAAAGAGATGGCGCAGGTTTGTGCACTAAACGCATTAGCTGCAATTGCTTTAGTTGCTGATATTGATCAGATAGAGCGAATCGTTAGAGTTGGCGGCTTTGTTAATGGTATTCCTGGTTTTTTTGCAATCCCGCCAATTATTAATGGCGCAAGTGAATTATTTATTAAATTATTTGGTGAAGTAAATGGTAAACATGCTAGAACTGCTATTGGTGTGGCAGAGCTACCACTTAATGCCCCGGTTGAGGTAGAAGTATTAGTTCAATTAGCCGTTGTTTCAGATTAATACCGATAAAATTGGTAAATTAATCTGTGTATAATTATTCTAGAATAAACAAAGAAAGAAAAGTTATTAATATCTTAATAATATGTGATACCGCTAGAATCGGTGGAGTTGAAAGGTTGGCTTTAGATCAAGCTTATGAGTTAAATAAAACATCTAAAGAATCAAAGGCTACAATTTTAGTACTAAATTCTCCACCAACTCCTATAGACGCATCGTTTATTAGGAATGAAAATAAGTTAATTAAAAAGTTAAATATTGATATCTACTACGCCCCTGGTTCAAAATTAAAGCAATTTTTTGTCTTAAAAAATTTACTGAGAGATTACAATCATAATTATGTATTTACATGTTCAATGCGCGCGGGCATGTTGTCATGGCTAGTACGTATAATCTATAGGTTTAAATTTACTATTTTAAATACTATTCAACAGTTACCGTCACTCACGTCACAAAATCAACACTTAAAACGAGTATTTTATTCACAGTTTTCAGACAGACTATTTATATGCTGTGATGCCGCATTAAAAGATTGGGAATATAGGCGCCAAAAATCTTTACTTATTAAATTTATCTCACAGCGCAGGAGAGTAGAACTTTGCAGAAATGGAATTTATCTGCCACGCTTACCGCCAGCAAAATCAATAGACAGATTTAAAGATGTCAAAAGGTTCGTATATATAGGTCGATTGACTGCATGGAAAGGTTTAGAGACTTTTTTAAAAGTTGCCCAACTAAACGAATTCAAAAAAATTGAGGTGCTATTAGTAACACCAACTGATCCATCAAGTCATTTGGTGAACCTTGAAATTTCTTTACGCAGTCGAATAAAAACTGTGGTTGGAAAATCAATTTCCGAAATTATATTTAAGGAAGGAGATGTCCATTTATATCCGGCAAGTTATGGAGACAATACGTTTGTTGAGGGTATAAGTTTGAATGTATTGGAAATGGCTTGTTTAGGAATACCTAGCCTAGTTACTAAAAATGGTTGTGCAACTTGGCCGGAGTTGCATGATTTAGGTTTCGTGTATGAAGTCGATTGGAGCAAAATTAATGAAATCGTTCAAATAGTTTCTAGAATCAGCGTTCAATCAAAAAATATCAGTCAAGTTAGATCCATAGTTAATATCAAAAATAGTTTAAACAAGATGCTTAGCAATAATTAGTTTTAAATTAATAAATGTTGGTAAGTAATATAAACTAGGTAAAAAAGTGAAATGGTATTAACGTGTATCAACTTTAATTTACCTATTAAATCTAGTATATGCACCATGAGTAAAGCTTGTATTAGATTAACTTAACGCCCGCGCTTAACCAATCTTTCATAATCTAAAACAATTACTGCTCTTGGCTCAAGCTTCACCCAGCCTCTGGATGCAAAATCAGCAAGGGCTTTATTAACTGTTTCACGGGACGCTCCAACTAATTGCGCAAGCTCTTCTTGGGTTAGATCATGGTTAACATGCAATCCATCATCTTTTTGTGTACCAAATCTTTCACCTAACTCAATAATTGCTTTGGCAACTCGGCCAGGAACATCTGCAAAAACTAAATCAGATAAAACATCATTTGCTTTACGGAGCCTCTGAGCAAGGCGTCCTAGTAATTGCAGAGAAACTTGTGGGTGAGCTCTTACCCAATCAATAACCTGATCATTAGCTAGTGCTAATAACTTTGAATCAACTACCGCAGTTGCTGTTGCAGTTCTTGGTCCTGGATCAAAGAGTGATAACTCACCAAACATATCTCCAGGTCCTAAAATTGAAAGTAGATTTTCTCGTCCATCAGAGGATGTTGTGCCAAGCTTTAGTTTTCCATCAGTTACAACAAATAATCTGTCTCCAGCATCACCCTCTTTAAACAAGGTTTGCCCTTTAGAAATCTTAACCGCCGTCATTGAGGCCCGAAGAGTTGATGCTGAGGCATCATCTAGTGCGGTAAATAAGGGCGCACGACGCACAACCTCTTCTTCATTTTTAATAGGCATAAGGCAGAGGATACAACGCCTACCCGCTTTAACTCTAATAAGCGTAATCTTGGCCAAATGCGTGAGAGTTTGGCTAATAAAAAGATACGAGCAAAAGCTATCTATCGCTTACTTAGTAAAAACTATCTGAATATTAGATGTGAATTAGATTATTCAAACCCATTTGAATTACTGGTTGCAACTGTTTTATCTGCCCAATGCACTGATAAGCGCGTAAATCAAACGACGCCAGCTTTGTTTAAAAGATATAACACAATTAAAAAAATGGCTGCAGCTGATAGCAAAGATCTTGAAAGGTTAATAAAATCAACAGGATTTTTTAGAGCAAAAGCAAAAAACATTAAATCTTTAAGTCATAAGATTCTAATTGATTTTGGCGGTGAAGTTCCAAATAATCTTGAAGATTTAATTACCTTACCTGGCGTAGGAAGAAAGACGGCTAATGTGGTTTTAGGCCATGCATTCGGCATTCCAGGAATAACTGTTGATACACATTTTGGTAGGTTAAGTAGGAGATTTGGTTGGAGTAAAGAAAATAATCCAGTAAAGGTTGAGTTTGAGGTGGGGGAACTAATTACTAGAAAAGAATGGACAAATTTGTCGCAGCGCCTAATTTGGCATGGCCGGCGGGTGTGCCACTCACGTAAGCCAGCATGTGGCGCCTGTGTATTGGCTAAATTATGCCCATCATTTGGAATTGGTGAGAGTGATCCAATTAAAGCAAAGCGTTTAGTTAAAACGGAGGCAGATTTTAAGTGAGAAAACTTTCCGTGCTTATGATTACAGCATTATTACTAAGTGGTTGCTCTGCTGATGAGCAACTACTAACGGCTGCACCAGGTGTTATTCCGAGCTGTAATGAGATAGATACAAGTAAAGAGACTAGTGAAGAACTTAAATTGTCCTGCATAGATGGTTCATCAGAAATTAATTATCACAACATTAAAGGACCGATAATAATTAATGTTTGGGCCTCTTGGTGCACGGGATGTAAAGAGGAGATGCCTTACTTTATTGATCTTTATGCAAACCCAATATTTAAAAGTGGAGAGATTAAATTACTTGGCATCGATGTAGATGAGAAAAATGCTGATAGCGGACCAAATTTTATTAAATCTTATGGCATGAGTTGGCCTCATTTAGAAGACAAAGATGGCAGATCAAAGTTGGTATTTGGCCCAGGAGTTCCCGTTACTTACTTTCTAGATAAAAGCGGTGAGGTTATTCATAAACATGTAGGCGCTTATCAATCTAAAAGCCAGCTTTCTGAAGCGGTTGAAAAGTATTTTAAGGTCAAACTTTGAAGGCATTTGATTTATTAGTTCTAATAGCTCTACTAATTAATGCATACGGTGGGTTTAAAAATGGTTTTATCCAAACAGTGTTTAAAACTATTGGTTATATCGCAGGCGGTGTCGCAGGAGTTGCTGTTGCTGTAGAGGTAATGAATACGTGGAGTAATAATCTTGCTAAGGCAGCGGGTGCAATAATACTAATTTTATTACTTGCAACAACTGGTGAGTTTATTTTAGGCAAAGTTGGTCTAGGTTTTAGAAAAGTACTTTTTATCTCTCCATTAAAACTACTTGACTCATTACTCGGAGCTACGCTCGCCACACTTCGCACTGTGTTTATTGTGTATTTACTCTCTGTAATTCTAATTGCGACACCTTGGAGTATTGGTGATAAATACATCGCAAGCTCACAGTTTTATACCTACACAGACTCACATCTACCAAAGGTAGTAACTGAGCTTAAAACTTATGGTGATAAATTATTTAAGCAGATCAACTAGTCTTCTGATTTACCACTTTGTAGGCCTTCTGAGATTAACTTCATAACATTTGGGTCAGCCAGGGTAGTTGAATCTCCTACTGCGCGGTTTTCGGCAACATCTTTTAATAACCTTCGCATTATCTTGCCACTTCTTGTCTTTGGCAGCTCAGCAACAACCATGATCTGCCGAGGCTTTGCAATTGCGCCTATTTCTTTTGCAACATGATCTCTTAATTGCTTAACTAAGGTGTCACCTTTAGCTGCTTCTATTCCACCCCGTAAAATAACAAATGCAACAATTCCTTGCCCAGTCATCTCATCCTTAGCACCAACTACTGCAGCTTCTGCAACTGCTTCATGAGAAACTAAAGCGGATTCAACCTCAGTTGTTGAGATTCGATGTCCTGAAACATTCATCACATCATCTACTCGGCCTAAGAGCCAGATAGCGCCATCTTTATCTAACTTAGCGCCGTCCCCTGCAAAATATAAATTATTAAATCTTGACCAGTAAGTGTCTTTGTAACGCACTTCTTCTTTCCAAATACCACGCATCATTGATGGCCAAGGCTGCGTTAATACTAAATAACCACCACGACCATTACCAACCGCATTACCTTCATCATCTACTACCTCAGCGCCAATTCCAGGAAGAGCCTTCATGGCACTGCCTGGTTTAGTTGCAGTTACTCCCGGTAATGGTGAGATCATGATTGCGCCAGTCTCTGTTTGCCACCAAGTGTCAACAATTGGGCAATTATTTTTACCAATTACTTCTCGATACCACATCCAAGCTTCTGGGTTAATTGGTTCACCAACAGAGCCAAGAAGGCGAAGGGATGAAAGATTAGATCCATTTGGATATTCATCTCCCCACTTCATCCAGGTTCTAATCAAGGTAGGAGCGGTATATAAAATACTTACTTTATATTTTTCAATTAACTGAAATATGCGTCCCTTTGTTGGTGTATCAGGTGTTCCTTCATACATCACCTGAGTAGCGCCATTTATCAGCGGCCCATATACAACGTATGAGTGTCCAGTAATCCAGCCAACATCTGCGGTGCACCAATAAACATCTGTTTCAGGTTTTAAATCAAATACTGCGTGATGGGTAAAGGCTGCTTGCGTTAAGTAACCACCGGTAGTGTGATAAATACCCTTTGGTTTTGCAGTAGTTCCTGAAGTGTAGAGAATAAATAAACCATTTTCAGAGTCAAAAAACTCTGGCTCATGTTTATCAGATTGCTTATCAACAATCTCATGCCACCAAACATCTTTGCTCCCCCACGCCACATCTTGGCCAGTTCTTTTAACAACTAATACATTTTTAACATTTGTAGAACCTTTAAGTGCTTCATCCACAGCACCTTTAAGTGCAAAAGCGGCGCCTTTGCGATATCCACCATCTGCAGTAATTACTAAAGATGCATCCGCATCTTCAATTCTAGATAAAAGAGCATCTGCTGAGAAGCCACCAAAGACAACTGAGTGCATAGCTCCTAATCTGGCGCACGCAAGCATTGCAATCGCAGCCTGCGGAATCATCGGCATATAAATAGCTATGCGATCTCCTTGTTTAACACCGAGCTCAATTAATGCATTTGTAGCTTTACAAACATCACTAAGTAATTGTTTATAGGTAATAGTTTGAGTGTCCCCTGGCTCACCTTCAAAATGAAATGCAACTCGATCTCCTCGGCCTTCTAAAACATGCCGGTCTAAGCAGTTAAAGCTTGCATTTAGTTTTCCACCAACAAACCATTTAGTAAAGGGTAGTTGCCAATCAACAACTTGATTCCATTTTTTATCCCAAGATAATCTATTTGCTTGCTTTTCCCAGAAAGCTAATCGATCTTTATTTGCTTCATCATAAATATCACTTTTTGTATTTGCATTGTCAATAAAAGATTGTGATGGGGAAAAAGTGCGATCTTCATAGGATAAATTCTCAAACGATTCACCGCTAACTTCATTACTCATAGTTAGTAGATTATCAGCGATAACTTTTCCCCACCAGTACAGCTTTATAACTTTTCACACTTAATCCTTTAGTAGGTTGCCGTGCTACCGCCTAAATTTAATCAAAATCAATTAATACCTACTGAAAGGAAGTTATCTTGTTAACTACTACCCTAATTACCTTAATCACCATTTTAGAGCGCCTACTTGCAACTGGTGCTTTAACAACTGCCCTATCAGCCCTTTTTAGAAGAGCCTTAATGCTTCTTGGCGTGTGAGTAGATAAATAGTGAGCATTTGGGCGGTGATTTTTAAAACCGCCCAAAATGTGATGGAATTAGCCGTAATCCCTTATGGAAATTACCCGCTGGCTCTAAAGTTGGCTGCTGCTACTCATTGGAGCACCGAATGGATTTCTTGTTATCTCTTAGAAGCATTGTTTATGTCCGATTATAGCAATTGCCGACTATGTGGTGAAATTTCTTTCCCTCGCAAAGGTAATATTCGGACTAAGAAAAAAATTTTAGCAAATAAGATTTTAGAATGTTCAAACTGTAGTTTTGTATTTTTAAATAATGATAGTCATATTTCAGATTATCACTATGAAGAATCACTTATGCATGATTTCATAGAACCTTTGGAAGACTCTAGAAGCAGTTCAAAAGAAGATGACTTAAGAAGATTTACTATGTTAGAAACTGATATAAGAAATAAGAACCTTCTAGAAGTCGGATGTGGAAACGGAGGTTTTCTCAAATTAGCTCAAAAATCTGCAAAAACAATTCAAGGAATCGAGCCAGAAAAAAAATATCACGAATTCTTCACTTTGGAACAGCTTAATATTTATCCATCCTTGCTTGATGCTGGTCAAAAAATAGAAGCAGTAGATGTCGTGGTCTCATTTCATGTTATTGAGCATGTGAAGGACCCACTAGCATTTTTAACTCAAATTTTAGAATTACTTAAAGTAAATGGTAAATTATTTATTGAAACTCCTAATTCAAACGATGCGCTTATAAAATTATATGACTCTACTGCTTTCCAAGACTTTACATATTGGGATAATCATTTAATATTATTCAATAATAAGTCATTTGAGCACATGCTAAATAAAATAGAAGGGATTACCTATAAATCAATACCTGTTCAAAGATATGGAGTAGCAAATCATTTACATTGGTTGTCTACTGGGAAACCAGGTGGGCATAAACACTGGAGTTTCTTAGAAACTGAATTAATTAGATCTGAGTATATGAAGAATTTGTCTGAGCTACTAATGAATGACACTCTTTTTTATGTAATTACTAAAATTAATGATGAGTGTAAGGTTAGATTTTAATGACTACCATTGTTTTAATTGGTGCACAGTGGGGCGATGAGGGCAAGGGAAAAGCAACTGATCTATTAGGTGATCAAGTTGATTATGTTGTCAGATATCAAGGCGGAAACAACGCCGGTCATACAGTCGTAATTGGTGATCAAAAGTACGCACTTCACTTACTACCTTCAGGAATTCTTTCACCGAATGTAGTTCCAGTAATTGGTAACGGTGTTGTTATAGATCCAGCTGTATTACTTGAAGAAATTCGCGGATTAAATGAGCGAGGTATTAATACCTCAAAACTTAAGATTTCAACTAACGCCCACCTTATTACGCCGTATCACCGCACTATTGATAAGGTATCTGAGAGATTTTTAGGTAAATCAAAGATTGGTACTACCGGACGTGGCATCGGCCCGGCATATGCTGACAAGATAAATCGTATAGGTATAAGAGTGCAGGATCTATTTGATCCTTCTATTTTAAAACAAAAAATTGAAGCAGCACTGCACGATAAGAACCAGATCTTAATTAAAGTTTTTAACCGCAAAGGTATTACCGTTGATGAGGTTTTATCTGAGTACCTTGGTTATGCCGAAGTTTTAAAGCCTTATGTTGCAGATACAGCTTTGTTATTAGATCAAGCACTAAAAGCTGGCAAGAATGTATTACTTGAGGGAAGCCAAGGAACATTATTAGATGTTGATCACGGCACTTATCCCTTTGTTACATCCTCTAATCCAACTGCAGGAGGAGCTTCTACTGGATCTGGAATTGGTCCAACAAAGATCACTCGCGTAATTGGAATCCTTAAGGCGTATACAACCCGTGTTGGAAGTGGTCCATTTCCAACCGAGTTATTTGACGCCGATGGTGAAGCACTTAGAAAAATTGGCGGCGAAGTTGGTGTTACTACTGGGCGCAACAGGCGTTGTGGTTGGTTTGACGCACCAATTGCAAGATATGCAGTAAGAGTTAATGGCCTAACAGATTTCTTCTTAACAAAGCTTGATGTATTAACTGGCTGGGAGAAGATCCCAGTTTGTGTTGCATATGATGTTGATGGCGCACGTGTTGAAGAGCTACCAGCATCACAATCTGATTTTCATCATGCAAAGCCAATATATGAGTACCTGCCTGGCTGGAGTGAGGATATTTCAAAGGCTAAATCAGTTAATGATCTACCCAAGAATGCTAGAGCATATGTAGAGTTTTTAGAAAAGATATCAGGTGCGCCGATATCTGCAATTGGGGTTGGCCCTGGAAGAGATGAGACAATTGTGGTTAGGGACCTAATCAAATGAGTATCACACTAAATATTTTAGCAACCAGGTATGCAACTGCTGAGATGGTGGAAATTTTTGATCCAATAAATAAAATCATTGCAGAGCGTAAGTTTTGGATCACAATATTAAAGCTACAGAAAAAAGCAGGGCTACCAATCACAGATGCTGATCTATCATCTTATGAAAAGGTTATAGATAAGGTTGATTTAGCCTCAATAGAAAAACGAGAGAAGATATCTCGCCATGATGTTAAGGCCCGGATTGAAGAGTTTAACTCTTTAGCAGGAGTTGAGAAGATTCATATTGGTTTAACTAGCAGGGATTTAACTGAAAATATTGAGCTAATTCAAATACGTGATGGTTTAAATTTAATTAGAAAAAGAAGCCTAGAGGCATTATTTCTACTTGAGAAAAATATAACCAAGTATGAAAAAACTTATATGGTGGGCAGAAGTCATAATGTGGCAGCCCAAGTAACAACACTAGGCAAAAGATTTGCTACCTGCGGTGAAGAGTTACTGTATTCATTAACTGCTCTTAATGAGTTAATTAATCGATTACCACTTCGAGGTCTTAAAGGACCAGTTGGAACCGGACAAGATGGTATTTCATCCCTTGGCTCTGTAAAAGATTTAACAAAGATGGAAGAGGCTATTGCTAGTGAGTTTGGTTTTGAAAATACCTTAACTAGTGTTGGCCAGGTCTATCCAAGGTCAATTGATTTTGAAGTTGTATCTAAGTTATTACAAATTGCTTCCGCTCCTTCTTCCTTTGCAACTTCAATCAGATTAATGGCAGGTAGTGGTTTAGTAAGTGAAGGATTTAAGCAAGGACAAGTTGGTTCCTCTGCTATGCCACATAAAATGAATTCAAGATCATCTGAGCGAATAAATGGCATGATGGTATTACTTCGTGGTTACGCTGGCATGGCAGCAGATCTAGCGGGGGATCAATGGAATGAAGGAGATGTCTCTTGCTCTGTAGTTAGAAGAGTTGTTATTCCAGATGCTTTCTATGTTGCAGATGGCTTACTTCACACCTTTATGACCATACTTACTGAGTTTGGCATTTTTGAAGAGAATATAAATAAAGAATTATCTGAGCAGCTACCATTTTTAGCTACAACACAGATATTAATGGCATGTGTTAAGGCTGGAATGGGCAGAGAAATTGCCCATGAAATGATTAAAAAACATGCCACCACAAATACCGCCAGTAACTTCTTTACCGCATTAACTAGCGAGAAAGATTTTCCACTTTCACTCACCCAACTAAATGATCTAGTTAAAAACCCAGCAGAGTTTACTGGAAGCGCCATTGAGCAATCTCAAAAAGTTTGCGAATCAATAAAGAAAGTAACAAAGGGTGAGGTAAGTAAGGTTGATCTAAAGCCTTTGATTTAAGCATGACTCAATCCCATTAAGTACCTTTTTTTAATAAATTTAGCCAATTCACAGGCAATTCACTTAAATTTGGGGTGGACATTCGGCCTGTGGAGGTTATTATTAGCATCTAAAGTCAAAGTGAAAGTGGGATATCAAATGGTTAAAGCTTCAAATAAAGTAAGAGCATCAGTATTTGTGGCCACATTTGGCTTATTCCTTGCCACTACCTCTTTTACCACCTCTGCAAATGCCGCCACAGTTAAAAATGGTGTCGCTTGTAAGAAGGTCGGCCAAAAAACTAAATCTGGCAGTAAAACCTATTATTGTGAAAAAAATCCTTATGTAACTCCAACTAAGAATACCTGGACGCTTGCTGCATGCCTGGATGCAAATGATCTATACATTGAGGCTAAAGATCAGTACGGAGTATTTAAAGATATTCTCTCTGGATCACCTGAAGGTATTATTGAGTTAGGCAATCTTCAAAGAAGTATGGACTCTTTAACTGTTCTAATGAAGACAAAGGTTTGTAAAAAGGGAAGTTAACTTTTCATTATCGGCTTGTATTCTGTGAATAAAGATCCACAGATCACCGCCACTGTTAAAAAGATATTAGATTTAATTAAAGATATCTCACCAGGAAAATCTGTTGAGTTACGAGTGCCACCATACGGCGCGATTCAATGTGTTACAGGTAGCAATCACCGAAGGGGAACACCACCTAATACTGTTGAGATGAGTGGGCAAACTTTAGTTAGGCTGATAAATGAGCCATCTCTTTGGAGCTCTCTCTGTGAGACAGGTGAGGTAAGGGCTTCAGGTCTACTTAGTAATTTATCTAATGTTTTCGCCCAGGCAGCAGCGAAATATAGAGGCTAATCATCTTGATTTGGCATAAAGCGGGGGTAATTGGTTAATCTTCACCTACGACAGAAAAGATATTGTTAGGAGGCCTATCCATGGGGCGCGGCCGTTCAAAAGCTAAACAAACCAAGGTTGCCAGAGATCTTAAGTATTCAAATCAAGATATGGATTTAGAGAGTTTGGCAAAAGAGTTACACGGTGAGTCAACTGTAGGTAACAAAAATAACCAAGATTCTGACTCAAATTCTGACGATAAGTATCCACGAGTCTAAATACATTAAACATCAAAATTAATCTAATGGTTTTTAGCTCACATACTAAGAAGTATGTGAAGATTCATCTATGAAAATTTTATTAACCGGAGCAGCAGGCTTTCTTGGTTCACATATATCTAAGAAGTTAATTGATAACGACTATGAAGTAATTGGTTTAGATGATCTATCAACAGGCTCAATTAAAAATATAGAGCAATTAATCAATCACCCAAAATATTCATTTATTGAACATGATGTAAGAATTCCCTACCAAGCTAAAGTTGACGCAATATTAAATTTTGCATGCCCGGCATCTCCAGTTAATTATCAAAAAGATCCAGTCCGAACGATTGAAACAAATTTCTTAGGAATGATTAACATGCTTCACCTAGCTAATGAGACTGGAGCTAGAATAATTCAAGCATCAACTAGTGAAATTTATGGAGATCCAACTCATTCACCACAAAAAGAGAGCTACTGGGGAAATGTAAATCCAATAGGAATTAGGTCTTGTTATGATGAAGGCAAGCGGGCTGCTGAAACTTTATGTTTTGATTACAGACGACAATACAATTTAGACACTAGAGTAATTCGAATTTTTAACACATATGGGCCAAATATGGCAATTGGTGATGGAAGAGTTGTGAGTAATTTTATCGTACAAGCACTTAGAAATGAACCCATAAATATTTATGGTGATGGAAAACAAACTAGATCTTTTTGTTATGTTTCTGATTTGGTGGAAGGTATTTATAAATTGTTACAGTTGGATAAAAATCCTGACACCCCAATAAACCTTGGAAACCCAAATGAATTTACGATTCTAGAGTTAGCTAAGGTTGTAATTGAGATAACCAATTCAAAGAGTGAAATAGTAAATAATCCACTTCCACTAGATGATCCCAAACAGCGATGCCCAGATATTTCTCTAGCAAAATCAACTCTTAACTGGAAACCCACAATTGAAATAAGAGAAGGTATTGAAAAAACTGCAGCATACTTCAAGCAAATAATATGATTAGCAATAATATAACCCACATAATCACAACAATAGAACGTGGGGGCGCTGAAAAGCAGTTATTTACTTTGGCTAGTGAACAAGTCCAATCTGGGTTAAAGGTAGTGGTGTTATACCTAAAGGGAAAGCCAGATTTAAGAAATGAGTTTGAAGAATCTGGAGTTGAAGTGAATAGTCTACTTGTCGGGAAAAACTCTTTAAAGCAAATCCTTTTGTTATCTAAGTTCTTAAGAAAAAATCCATCACCTGTACATGCTCATCTACCCAAATCAGAGCTACTTGCTGCGGTAGTTATTGCAAAAAAATATTTTGTTTTTTCTCGCCATAACGCTGAACCGTTCTGGCCAAGAGGTCCAAGAATTATTTCCAACTTACTTTCAAAATATGTTTGTAAAAGAGCCTCCCAGGGTATTGCAATATCAAATGCGGTCAAGAGTTATTTAATAAAAAGAGGTGAGATAACAACTGGCTGCAAAATTGATGTAGTTTATTACGGATTCCAAAAGGATATTTCAACTAACGCAGCAGGCTTAGGCTTAATTACAAATATTATGAATGATGAAAGTTCAAACTATAAAATTGGTACAATTGGAAGATTAGTTCCTCAAAAAGATTACCCCACATTATTAAACGCTTTTTCTAATGTTTTAAAAAGTGCGCCTAATACAGATCTATATGTAGTTGGTGAGGGTTATTTACAAAAAGATTTAATTGAATTGAGTAAGTCATTAGGTCTCAACGATAAGGTTCATTGGCTAGGCAAGACGGAGTACATTAAAGAATTCTTATCAAAAATTGATCTATTTGTTTTGCCCAGTAAATATGAGGGATTTGGCCTTGTTTTATTAGAGGCTATGATTGCAAAGAAGCCGATTATTGCAGCAAATAATTCTGCAATTCCTGAAGTTTTAGGTAAAACTTATGAAGGCCTTTTCTCGACTGGAGATATAAATGCATTAGCACAACAAATTAAAGCAGCAGTCAGTGATAACAGTTTTTCAGAAAGATTAGTTCAATCATACGCAAGTCAGCTTAATCTGTTTGACCCAAGTGAAATGAATAGAAATATTAAAAATGTCTACTCAAACGCTGGTTTTTAGCCTTATGCTAGTTATCAATTAGAATACATCTATGCGCCCAACCCCATATGTTGCATCCCTTCGAATCTATGAACCAATAGATTCATTTGAAACCGCAGATAAATTACGTTGGTCACAGATTGTTATTACCTCACCAACTAGTTGGGATGAACAAAAAAGAGCGTTAACTAGAACAATAAATAACGAACTGCCTGCGCTAAAGCTAGATGGCGCACATGTGTTAGATCATGAGGGGAAAAGATATGTTGCCCCTTGGTCAACTGCAGCTAGATGCTGGGCAGCCTTAGATGATTTTAAATACACACTTCCTGCTGATGTAATAAAGTTTTTTGTGCCCCAAACGATTGAAGACTCTATTAGAAGTACTACAGAGATTGTTGAAGATAAGGTTTCACACATCCTCACCTCAACCTGGAATATCCCACCTCGTTGGTTTGCTCTTTTTCACCCAGAGGAGCGATTACGTGGTGAGAATGAGGATGGCCCATTCACAATTATGCGAACCTCAATTGGTAAGGCAAAACAAAGAACTACTTTTACCCACGAAGCAGTGATAAATGCTTTTGGTTCAGGTCAAGTGGAGGCTGAGATAGCTGATCTTCTGCAATGGCTTGAGATCTTTGATAACAACTCAATTGTGGAGTTAGATTACGGCGGCCTTGCAATTTATTTAAATAATTTACTTATTCAAAATGGTGAGGCAGGTCTTGATGCTGACACTTCAGTTGAGGATGTGAGCACATCTATTGCAGGGCTTGCATCAGGGGACGGGGCACTAGCGGGGCGTGGTTATGAGCGCCTGGTCTCGCGTTGGCGCAAGGTGGCCTCCCTTGAGTCTGCAACCTAAATAGTACTTGTCCTTAAATATATTTAAAGGGATACTTAGCCCATAAGGTTTAAATCAGACAATCTGCAGGTAACTTTTGATTAGAGAAAGATGGAGGGTAGGGAAATGAGTCAAAGTAATCTCTCCCATCTATCAGTCAGTGGTCAAGAGAATTTACTAACCCCAGCTGAGGTATCCGCTCTATTTCGAGTAGATCCAAAGACTGTTACCAGGTGGGCAAAGGCTGGCAAGTTAACCTCAATTAGAACACTTGGTGGACACCGAAGATATAAAGAGTCTGAAGTTAAAGCGTTACTAAAAACTATTACACCAGATAAATCATCAAATCAGGCAGGTGGAAATTAAATGAGTGAAGAAACTTCTAAAAAAGAAAGTAATGATCCAAAGTCGAAGATGCTTGAGGCGCTCGCTAAGAAACAAAAAGGACAAAACACAGGTAAAGCATCAGGGCCTTCAAATGGATCCAAGATAGGTGCTGGTCAAACTGGTGGGGCTGCTCCAAAGATGCATAGAAGAAAAGCAGGTTCGGCATAATTAATGAGAGTTTCTAATGGCTATCTCACAAGTTGATTACTTTTTTCTTTTTGTTATTTCTTATGTATTAGTAGGTCTACTCACTCCGCTAATGCGCAAAATTGCACTCGCGCAAGGAGTTCTAGATCGCCCAAACTCTGCCCATAAGTCACACAAAAAACCTGTTCCATATTTGGGTGGAGTCGCAATTATTATTGGGGTTGTTATTGTTTCCTATATCGCATTAATATCAAATAAATTCACTTGGAGCAATTTTTGGCTCGCAACATCCGTTCTTGGCCCTGCAGTAGTAATGGGCTTAGTTGGATTATGGGATGATTTAAAAAGCTTAAATCCCCTACCAAGGTTTATCGGACAGAGTATTGCAGGACTAGTTATAGCAATTATTTTGATATTTAATGACAATATCGGAAACCCAACAGGAATCACTGCTATAGATGCGGCGATAACAGTTCTATGGATTGTTGGAATATGTAACTCAATTAATTTCTTTGATAATTTAGATGGCGGTGCTGCCGGAACAGTGGCTATTACTGCAATTTTGCTAACTTATCTGGCAATAACCGGTGATCAATACTTTATTGCCGCACTATCGATTGTGGTAGCAGGTTCAACACTTGGATTTTTAATTTGGAACAGAGCTCCAGCTCGAATTTATATGGGAGATGCTGGTGCTCTGTTTTTAGGTTTATTAATTGCAACACTAACTGTTAGATTTAAACCATCTACGGATAATCCATTAACTTCTTTTGCCATACCAGTATTACTCCTTGCTATTCCAATCCTGGATACTACTGTGGCAGTTTTTTCTAGACTACGCAGAAAAGTATCACCATTTCAAGGCGGTAAAGACCACCTGTCACACAGATTAATAAGATATGGATTAAGTAGAAAAGTTTCAGCGATTACTCTTTGGTTACTCTCTGCACTTTACGGTTTATTTGCAGTTTTAATTTCGATACAAAATATTAATTCTGAGATTCTAATTGTATTAGTTGCTTCAGTAATCTGGATTTCACTTCTTGCTCTTTTCTTAAATACTAAAGACGAGTAACTTAAACTAATTGTGGCTGAGGCCGGGATCGAACCGGCGACCTAACGATTTTCAGTCGTTCGCTCATACCAACTGAGCTACTCAGCCAATCAAATTTACTTACTTCGGTTAAGAAATAAATAAATCGCGACCCAGACGGGACTTGAACCCGCGACCTCCGCCGTGACAGGGCGGCGCGCTAACCAACTGCGCTACTGGGCCAGCTCTAAAAGAGTAAGAAATTGCTTCCTACTCTTTTGCGTCCCCAACGGGATTTGAACCCGTGTTAACGCCGTGAAAGGGCGACGTCCTAGGCCACTAGACGATGGGGACAGTGGAGAGGTAAGGGTATCGGGTCATTTAAGTTGGGCAAAACCAATGAAAGAATAAGCGGGATATTCATCATTTATAAAGTGCGACAATTACCTCTATGAGCATCATCTCAAACTGCACAGCAACCGCGATTAAAGATGCAGCATCTGCATTAATTAAAGGAGATTTAGTCGCTTTTCCAACTGAGACCGTCTATGGATTAGGAGCGGACGCAACAAATAAAGATGCAATTGCAAGAATTTATAAGGTAAAAGGCAGGCCTGTAGGTCACCCACTAATTGTCCATATTTCATCATTAGCTAACCTAGATAAATGGGCTAGTGATATTCCTGAATATGCAGTAAATCTTGCTCGAGCTTTTTGGCCAGGACCAATGACACTAATTCTACCAAGAACTAAGTTAGCAAAAGATTTTATAACTGGTGGTCAAGATAATATTGGTCTTAGAATTCCTTCACACACTGTTGCACTTGAATTACTACAAGAATTTGAAGCACAAGGTGGTTTAGGAATTGCAGCCCCAAGTGCAAATAGATTTGGCGCACTTTCGCCAACAACTGCTAAAGATGTTCAAGAAGAGCTATCTGAGTATCTAGAACCAATAGATTTAATTTTAGATGGAGGGTCATCTTTAGTTGGGGTTGAATCAACCATAATAAATTGCACACAAAATATTCCGAAGATTTTACGCCCTGGTGCAATTACCTCAGACATGATCGATGATTTATTGGGCATCTCAGTTATATTAGGACCGCAAAATTTTGATAATCAAATTAAGGCTCCAGGCTTATTAGAATCACACTACGCACCTTCTGCAAAGATTTTTTTAACCGGCACACCCAAGCCTGGTGATGGCTTTATTGCATTGGCAGCCATTAAAACACCAAAGGCAGCTATTCGGTTAGCCAGACCAGTAACTAATAAAGAGTATGCCCAGATTTTGTATCAAGCTTTGCGCCTCGCAGACAGCAAGAAAATAGAGCGAGTATTTGTGATACCTCCTGAGGGTTTGGACATAGCAGTTGCTATAAATGACCGATTAAACCGGAGTGCTTTTAAAGGCTGATTCATTAAAGTACCTAAACTTTAATTTGATTAACCTATAATAAAATTATTAGAAATTTTTTTAGTAAATCAAATGTTTTATTTGCATTTATATTATAATTAAGATAAAAAAGTTAAAACTTATTATAGATCCAGAATTCATTTTATTTGGTTTTGGAAATACGATTAATGACGGATAAATATTAAATGAAGTATAGATTTAACCATAGTATGCTTAATTTTTAATTAATTGTCTCATTAAAGATTTTAACTAAAAATTTTTTAAATATAAATCGCTTTAATTTTATAAATTATTAGTTTTTAAACTAACTAAGTATTCTTTATATTTTCCTGGGGGAATTTGGTTAATGATTTTATTAAAATCATTTTCATTTATAAATTGTTGCCTCAAGGCTACTTCTTCCGGCGAACCAATTTTTAGTCCCTGCCTCTCTTCAATGACGCGTACAAATTCTGATGCCGATATTAAATCTTCTGGGGTACCAGTATCTAGCCAAGCAGTCCCTCTTTCCAAGATTTTTATTTCAAGAGTTTTTTCCTGTAAGTACATACTAAGCAAGTCAGTCACCTCTAATTCGCCACGAGGACTTGGTGTTAAATTTTTGACTTTTTTGTAGACTGAAGAATCAAAAAAATATAATCCAGGAATCGCATAATTGCTTTTAGGCTTAGACGGTTTTTCGGTAATTGCTAAAGGGAGGCCTATATCTGATAGCTCAACTACTCCAAAAGAAGATGGATTCGCAACATAATATGCAAAAGCCAACGCCCCATTACCTTTATGAACATCCATAAGAGATGTTCCAAGTCCAACGCCATATAGTAAATTATCGCCAAGAATTAGAGCACAGTTTTTATCCTGGTAAGAAGTAGGAACTAAATTAAATACGTCCGCAATTCCTTTTGGAAATTCTTGAGGTATTATTGAAATTTTCAAACCCCATTGTGACCCATTTCCTAAGAGATCGGTATAATTATTCAAATAAGCAGGATTTGTTATTACTAGAATTTCATTAATTCCAGATAGCATCAAAGTAGTCAATGGATAATAAATCATTGGCTTATCATGCACTGGAAGTAATTGCTTACTAATAACTTTTGTAAGTGGCCAAAGGCGTGATCCAGTGCCACCAGCCAGTATAATTCCTATCATTTTATCCTAATTCTCTATATTGATCTATCAATTTTTCTAAACCAGTAAAAAATTCATTTTTTGGCCTCCAATTAAAATTGCTTTTAATTTTTTCTGAATTTAGTGAATATCTTGAATCATGTCCCTTCCTATCTTCTATAAAAGTAATTCGATCAGAAGATACTTTAAATGATTCAATTACAGCATTCGCAACTTCTAAATTTGTGAACCTTTGTCCTGTACCAATATTATATATTTCACCTACATTACCCTCTATTAGCAATGTCCATAAAGCGTTAACATGGTCCTCCACATGAATCCATTCCCTTACCTGTAATCCGTCTCCATAAAGTGTAATATTTTTACCATTTAAAATAGCATTTATCATATTAGGAATAAGTTTTTCCGGGTTTTGTGATCTTCCATAATTATTACAGCACCGTGCTATCGTGATTCGTTGCCCAAAAGTGCGCATAAAAGCAATCGAAATAAGATCTGCAGAAGCCTTACTTGCAGAATAAGTTGATGAAGGATTTAAAGGTGTTTTTTCGTCTACTTCTCCAGTAATTATTGATCCATAAACCTCGTCAGTGGAAACAATCAGAATTTTTAAATTTTTATTTACTTTTGCAGCTTCAAGTAATGAATAAATTCCATTTATATTTGTATGTATGAAAGGTATTCCATCATCTATACTTCTATCAACATGTGTTTCTGCAGCAAAATGAATCAAAAAAGAACTAGAAAGTATTTCTTTTTTAAATAAATAAGAATTAATAATATCTTCTTTAAGAAATATTACTTTCCCAGAGTTTATGTATGACTGAATTTTACTTAAATCTGCAGCGTATGTTAATTTGTCTATAACAAAGATTTTACCTACAGTATCGTTATTGGCAGCATATCTAACAAACTCTGAGCCAATAAAACCAGCACCCCCAGTAACGAAAATGTTATTAACTGGTGATTTCATATATCAATTGTATCTGAAATATTTCGAAATAATTGCTTTGTTAAGTGTGACTTTCCTTTTTAGAAAACGAAGTACCCTAATTCTGATCCCAGCCTTAAAATATCTTTCATAAGTTTTTTGAAATTCTTTAAGGACTAATTTTGACTCGCTTATATCAATATCAGGAATTATAATCCTTTCATTTGATATTTGAGAATTATAAAAATTATTAATCCCACCATGAGTTCCCGAACCATCAAATCCGATATTAGTAACTAAAGATTTATTTGGGTACAATGTTAATTTATTTTGTACAAACATGGAAGCATGCCACCGAATTGCCCACGAGTCTATTTCTTCATTCATTTGACGTTTTAACATGCACGTGAAGCAATACGAATTATTTAAATTAAAAGCTTTTTGTAAATTGTTTTCTATGATCGTTTCAAGTAAGTATTTAGAGTCCCAATTAACCGCAGACCACCGATCATGCCATGTTGCCCACCCCCAGCAATCTGCTCCACGCCGAAAAAAAGGGGCTTGAATTTGCTTTTTTAGGTTTGGTAAGTATCCAGATATACTTGCGATTCGGGAATTGGTTTTATACTTAGCGAGGCCGTCTAACATAAAATCAAGAAAGTAATATGACGGAATTATGTCGTCTTCTAGCACAATCAGAGTTTTGTTAGATCTGAAAGACTCACTAATTCCGCTAATTAACGATCTAGCAAGTCCTTTGTTGTATCCTGCAGCGTAAACTTCTCCACCATATTTTTTCGTGAAATTATTTGCTATTTTTGAAACCTGGCTAATCTTTTGTAAATCAAAATTATTTAATGGTCCATCAATATATATAGCTACTTTTACTTCATTAAATCTATTACAAGATGACAATCCATCTAAAACTCTTTTTAAATGAACAGGTCTGTTGTACGCAAACACATTTACCGCTGTCAATTTTTCTACCGATCTTTAGGATTAACTTTATAAATAATAGCATAGAGATTCATATATCATAAATTACATAGCATAAGAGAAATCTTATCTAAAAACCAATAATTCTCTAGTAATTTATTATTAAATAACAACCTCAGTTCTTAATATATAAATTTGAATAATAATATTAATAAATATTTTTATTTTGTTCATGGACTATCGGTACAACTATATTAATTTAGCCATAAAACCTGCGTCTAAAACTACATCGAATACATATACTTTGATGCCAGAAATTTGATTATTTTAACTCTTTTTAATTTTAACCAATGAAGCTTTTGATTTTAGTTGTCTTTAATTCTAAAAATAAGAATTAAATATTTATCATTATTTACTTTCTTAGAACTACAAGAAGTGTTCGCCTTTCGCTAGACCAAGAAGTATTTCCTATAAAAAGAGAATGAATTTTCCAATTTTGTATAAGTTTATTGAATGATATTCGGTTTCCATTAACCATTGGTAGAAAAATTTTATCCACACAATCAAATGAGTCGTCAATATTTTCAGGTATATCCCACGAAATTATTGCTAATCCTTTTGTTTGCGTAACTCTATAAATTTCTTTCATGGCACTAATAGGTTTATTTGAATAAGCTATAATCCAACCACCCACTACTATATTAAAACTAGAATCCGGAAAATCCATTTTATGCATGTTACCTAATGTCACTAATTTTGAATAAGCAAAATTATCTAATGCAAATATATTTTTAGGTTGGTAACCAATCGCTCTGTACCCGAATAATTCTGACTCAAATCGCGGGCCGAGAGATAATAGTTTATCTGTCTTTTTAGGTCTAGCAGAAGATTCAACAGCGGCAACTAAAAAAGTAATTCGTCCACCAATCGAAACAAACTGTTTAAATGCTTTTTTAGAATAACTACTTTTATTAACATTTGCCAGATCACTAAAAGATCGAAGTTTACCAAATCTCCGAAAGTAAATAAATCTAAACCTAGAGTAATTTTCACGAATAGTCGGTATTCTAAATAAGGCATTGTAATTCATGGTTGCAGCGTATAGCGTTTCGCACTACAATGTCAGTTAAATGGAAGGGTAGATTTGAAATGTTTAAAAGACTTTTTAAAAAGCTCGAGTACATGTACGGGCCTGCTTACTATGGAAATACTCTCGGAGTAAATAAAAATCGCATTTGGCAAAAATATCACGAAGAGTGCAAAAAACTTTCAAAAAATTATGTAGGTAGTAGTTCAGAACCAGCAAAATTATTAAAGAAAAATAGAATGACTAAATTAGCAACCATTAATGTTTCGAATCTGGCTAATTCTATATCAAACTACTTTGGCAATTCAACAGAAACTTTCGAGGAAATGCCCCTTTCACAAGCTTCTAAGTTTGCAACAGATATTTATCAAGTTCTTAAGGACGTAGAGCCACATATAACTTCTTATTATGGTTCTTACTTTCAACCTTATTGGATCCGAATTCAAAGAACTACTCCTGGAGAAACTACAGCAGCCAGTTCATTTGGTTGGCATATTGATGATAACCCAAAGGAATTAATGAAAATTTTTGTATATTTAAATGACTGCTCCAAATCTAATGGCGCGTTTCGAGCATTTTCTTGGAAGCATTCACGCAAAATTTTATTTAAAGGTTTCAGATCTAATGGTGAACAAACTCGTGTAAACTATCAACCATTAGTAGATCGTTATTTAAAAAAGTTTCCGGAGAGTTTAATGGTGTTAGAAGGGCTTGGAGGGACAGTTTTAGCTTTTGATAACAATCTAGTTCATAAAGGGACAGCGCCAGAAATTGGCTTTCGACACGCTATACAGATACCAATTTATCCGGCAAAAAAACCAGTCACACTTGAAATGGTTGAAGTTGCTTTAAATTCGCCAAAAAAGAGAGACTATCCTCAAAATCCATATGTAAATGATTTTGGTTACTAGGGATCGATTTATACATTGATGGTCGAGAAGGAAAGCGTTCTTTTTTTTGCACCCTTTTCGGGAATTTGGAAGCATTCTTTATCTGAGTATGGTCTTATTAGGATTCTGAAAAATAAATATAAAGTTTACGATATTAGGTGTGACCGGTATTTTCGTGAGTTTTGTACGGTGATGAATAATAAAAATTTAGATTTAGTCAGTAGTCATGATGATAAAGAGCAAATCTGTTTTGCTTGCAAGAAAAATGCCAAATTATTAAATGTTAGGGGTATTACTCGACTTGAATTAGAGGTTCCTATTAATGATTTAAATATTAATTCTACTATAGCAAGCATTTACACCAAAGATTTTAAAGAACTATATAATTTAGAGTTTAATTCGATACCCGTAGGTCGTATTGCTGTATTTGAATCTATTATTAAATATAAAAAGACAGATTTTAATTTTTCAGAAGAAGAACTAGCGCATTACCGTACAAAAGTTATTCATGCTTTAAAAGCATCTTTAATTGCCGATGCAGCTGCGAATATAATTAATCCCAAATTTGTGTTTATTCATAGCCCTCAATATGCTGTAGGTGGGAGTTTCGGAGCATATTTCGAAAGAAAAAAAATAAAAGTATATGCAATTAGTCAATCTTCTAATGCTTCTGAGCGATACAGGTCAGTCATGTTATGGAATTGGAATAAGCATAAATTAAATAACCCCGCCAAAGAAAGTTGGGTAGAAGGAACAAAGTCAGTATCAAAATCAGACTTAAAACGTGCTAGTAGACATTTAAAATATTTAAAAACAGGAAACTCACCTTTCACTTATTCTGCCAAATACACTGGTAATTCTATTCGTACTTTTTTTGGCCTTTCTAAAACTACTAAAATTTTTCTATTAGCAACGAGTTCATACGACGAGGTTCATGCTAACTATAGTTCAGGCCTATCCAAGTTTACCCCCTTCAATAGTGTCGTATATCAAAATCAAGTTGACTGGATTAAATCAACTATTAATTTTTTTGCCAAAAAGGAAGGCACTGCCTTGGTTATTAGACTCCATCCCCGAGAGTTTCCAAACAACCGAGATTCTGTGCCGAGTAGTCATGGTGTTATGCTAGAAAATATCCTTAAAAATTTACCATCAAATGTATTTGTTGATCACCCGAGTTTAGGCTTATCAGTTTATGATTATTTTGACGAGATACAATGCGTTATTACGGGTTTTTCATCTGTTGGGCTAGAGGCAATGCTTGCTGGCATACCATGCGTAAGTTATGATTCAAGCCTGATCGATATTCCCGAAGATATTCATTTTACTGGTTCAAGCCAACTTGAGTATTTTACAAATATTGATAAGGCATTTCTCATGCAAGACAGAAAAAAAATTATGTATGATGCTATTCATTGGTTGGCTTATATGAGTGCCCTTGGTTCGGTAAGAGTTCCTAGTTCTTTTAATGACTTACCAAATTTTTTGAATTTTCGATTCAATAGAAAAATTGCAAGTAAGCTTGAAGCCCAATTCACTAAACTTTTTAGGTGGATTGCAGTTAATCAAATTTATTTAAATAGAGATAAGCATAAACTATTGAATATGCTGAGTCATTCTTCAGATAGTTTAATAAATTTAGAAAAATAAATGAAAAAATATATTCTTAAAATTATATCATCGTCATTGATTTTAAAATTTGTGTATAACTTTATCAAAGATAAAAGGCTTAGGGCAAAGATTTTAAAATTTCAAAGTAAACAACCACGAAATTTTACAATAACTTCGAATTTAAAGGATAGCTATTTTTCTTTACTTGCTGAAAAATTTGGGTCGGACAAAGATGGAATTGGCAATCTTTCTTCAACATTTAGCTGGCCCAGTCATACCTATGGTAGTGTCTATGATTTTTTATTTTCGCGCAGACGACTAGAAATTTTACGCGTTTTTGAGTGTGGTATTGGTACAAATAACGAACTCATCACTTCAAATATGGGTCCTACGGGTCGCCCAGGAGCTTCATTGCGACTCTGGGCAGATTATTTCCCAAATTGTGAAGTTATTGGAATCGACATAGATCCAAATGCTCTAATAGATGAACCTAGAATTAAATGTTTTACTGTTGACCAGACTAACGCAAGATCAATAGAGGAATTATGGAACCGTTTCCCAGATACTAAATTTGATCTAATGATTGATGATGGCCTACATAATTTGGAGGCAGGTATGACTCTCTTGGTTAATTCCATAAAAATGCTGGCCGATGATGGATTCTACATAATCGAGGACGTGTCAGTAAACTACCTCGAAGATTATTCCCGGCGACTGGCTCAGGAGGGTTTCAATTTTTTTATTATAAGTCTAAATCGTTCTAACGAATTCGGCTATGATAATAATTTAATTTTAATTAAAAAAAATGAAAACTAAACTGTATTTGACTTCTCTTTTTTCAAAAGATTACTTAAATCAAGCAATTGTCATGATTGATTCGTTTCAGCTAAATCATCCTAAAAGTTTAGTTCATGTACTTGCCTTAGATCATGAATCACATAATTGCTTAGTAGCATACTACGGAGATCAAATTTCAATTACCTGTCTTACTGAATCAGTAAAATTATACTCAGAATTCCAATTTTGGCAGACGTCTCGCTCTAAAATAGAGGCAATATTCACATTAAAAGTTTTTTGGCTAAATCAACTAATGCACATATTGAATTCTGGTGATCAAATTCTTTACTCAGATGCTGATCAATTTTTTCTCAGAGAAATTCCAGAATTATCTGAAGAAAGTTGGTCTTTATTACTAAGTCCTCATTATTTTCCACCTACAAGAGAGACAATGCACAATAATGGGCACTACAATGCTGGCTTATTGGCACTTAGAGTGGACAACGAAGCTTTAAAAGTCATGCAATGGTGGCGAGAGCAAGTACTTGAATTTTGTGGCTTAGATAAATCAAATGGATTATATGCTGATCAGAAATATTTAGACGAATTTGTAAAAATTAGTCCACAAGCGCGTAGCTTTTCTGACAGGGGCGTAAATGTAGGTATGTGGCAAATTAATAACTCTGTAAAAATTATGAAAAAAAATTTCGATTATTTTATTAATCATAATTATTTAATGTCATTTCACTTTCACGCATTTAAAATCCACAAAAACTATTATAAATATGGTTTAATAAGGTACGGAATTCCATTTACTTCTTTCTATAATTTGCGTTTGTTTTACTACGAATATACAAAAAAGTGCGATGAAGTTCGCATGAAATTATCTTCTTTAGGGTTCGTAGAATTTACGAGTGAGAGAAATTGTAGAAACAATTTGATAAGTGTTTTATTAAAGCCTTTAAATCTGTTTGATATTCGACTTCGTAAAATTAATATCTGATAAAATTTTGTATATGGATAATCTAAGAGATAATAAGCCAGAAAATTTTAATTTATTTGTTCGAGGATCAAAAAGTCGTCTTGGCAGGGAGATAGTTAAGTATTTTATGTTAAAAAATTCTAGTAGTACAGTAGTTGAAATTTCTAGATTTGGCGGAAGTTTTGCTTACGTCATTAATGATATTAGTATCGCAAATGTTTTTTTTATAACTAATGGTAAAACTACAAATACTTCCTCTAAGCAAGATTGTGAATTTGAAACACAAAAACTTTACCAATTATTATCTGATATTAATGTAAGCCAGCTACTTCATCCAGGCGATTTAATTGTATTTATATCTTCTGGTGGTACTGTATATGGTCATGGTACAGAGATAAAAACCGAAAGTTCTGCGCTAAATCCAGGTACATATTATGCTCATTCTAAAATTTTACAAGAGCGCTTAGTAATTGATTGGGCGACTTCTAATGGTGTTAAACCTCTAATTTTAAGAGTTGCAAACGCGTACTTGCTTAAAAATGAAAAACCAGGTGGTCTTATCGAATTATTATTATTAGCGTGTAATGGAGGAGACCCCGTACAAATTCGAGTTGATCCAACTTCGAGAAAGCAGTATGGGCTTGCCATTGACTATGCAAAAAGTTTTCTAGAATATATTTATTCGCTTAATTTTACAAAATTTGATCAAAAATTTATAAATATTGCTTCTAGTCAAATTTATTCTGTAGATGAAATATTGAAAATTATATCTAAAAAGTATAACACTCTTGAAAATATACCTTATATTTATAATCCTAAAGACATTCTCCCATTAGAAACAGTAATTCTCGGCTCAAACTTTGTATCAAATCACTCAAATCAGGACTGGACAACGCTGGAAAAGGCATTAGGTTAAGTTCCCTATACATTTTAGTTCATACTTAAGTTTTAAATTTCTATGATATTCAACCTACGTAGTGCACACACTCAATAAACTTGCTTTAACTACTCTCAAAGTAGTATAGAATCATTTAATGTTGAATTTGAACTATAATCCTCAAATGTAAGTGGATAGTGCGCTATGGGGCCTTTAGCTCAGTCGGTAGAGCAACAGACTTTTAATCTGTGGGTCGTCGGTTCGATCCCGACAGGGCCCACTAGATCATCAAAATGTCCGATTTGTCCTCAGACCGCGACAAATAGAGGCCTAATGCGTAGAGGTGAATAGAGGCAGCGACGGCTGACTCTGTAATACAAAACCGGTTAACAAGGGGCAAAACAAAATGGCATTTAAGGCCAAAAAATCTAAGGCAGTTGAGTCTTCAACTCCTGCTTCTTGGAGCGTTGCCCAATTTTCATCCTTCTACACACAAAACCGATCTGAGCTTATTGCCCATGCCAATCGGATTGTTAAAGATAAGGTAAAAGCTGAAGAGATCACCCAGGAGGCACTAGTTAAGTTCATGCTCGCGGCCCCTGAGCTATCAAGTGATGATCACGCTCTTTCTTATCTACACCGCACAATTGAAAACCTATGTATTGATCTATTCCGTGCTGAAAACAGGCGTCCAAATCTTGTTGCCCTAGATGATGCAACCGCTGAGGTTGAATCCACCTGGCAGGTATCTGGAGATTACTCACTAGCAATATCTGCTGCAGAAGATGCTGCAATTATTCGTCAAGCACTTTCCTTACTTTCTCCAGCAGAGCGTGCTGCTCTAGTTATGTGGGAGGTTGAAGGTCGTTCAACTGCTGAGATTGCAAAAGAGCTTGGTATCAAAGAGTCTGCTGTTCGTCACACAGTCTCACGCGCCCGTGCATCACTTCGTAAGGTTTTATCTGAGCTTGTTATTGATGAAGAGCGCGGCCTAACCGCATTAGATCTTCTTTCTACTACCTATAAGAAGGCAGCAGAGCTTGCTGGTAAATCTTCAAAGATTGCACTTACCTTTATTCTTGTTCTAACCGCATTCCTTGGTCTTAACTCACTAACAGGTAATGAACCAAATACATCTTTAATTACAACCTCTTCATCTCAGCTTTCTTCTGATCAAGATATGCCAGCGCCTACAGAAACTCAAGCAGCACCTGTTGTGAAAGCTGTAAAGCCAGTTACTACAAAAAGTATTTCAAATGAGGATCTAGCACTTCATATGCAGCTAGCATTTGACCAATTAGAGACAACTGTCTTAATGCTGCAGGTATTAGATCAAGCAGATGGTGGGCCAGCTCCTACCGAATAAATAGGTTTCCATCTCCTGGCGGCATTACACGTGTGTGCCACAAGGAAATGGAATTAGAAGGTCGAAAGATCTTCGAGCCAGATTCAGGAAATTCCTGATTCTGACTAACGAAAGGAAACAAATGTCGAAATCGACACTACGCAAGCGTTTATCGCTTGTTGTAATTTCAGCACTAACCGCAGGAACGCTTTCTGTTGCTTCGGCGCCAGTAGCTTCTGCGCACGGTGCAGTTGATGCTACGAACATAGTAGCAACCCAAGGAACTTTAAACGGTTCTTTGTTTGTTGCAACTAAATTGACAACAACCACTACTACTGTGGCTGCCGGTAGTGGTACTACTTCATCTGCAGATGTTGGAGTGGGCGCTACTTCAAGAGGCCTACTTGCAAAAGACACCTCAAGCGGTACAGCACAAACAGCTACAGCGCTTGCTGGTTCAGTGCTTTCACTTTACGCAAGCGTAAATACAGCAACAGCATTCACAGTGACTGGTGGAACGCTTTCAAACGTTTTTGGGGGAGCAGCAGCTCAAACAACTGTTTATGCAAATAACCTTCAATCAGCCATAACAACTCTCGCAACTGTAACTGCAACCGGTACGGCTGCGCAGTGGACATTACCAACCACTCCTGGTGCCTACACAGTTAATTTATTAACTGGTTTTGTTGCTTCTGGTGCAACTTTTGTTCAACCTTCATACACAGCAGGTTTACCGCCAACTCTTTCTGGAGCAATAACAGTTACTGTTGTTGCTGCATCAGCTGGAGGAACTTATAGTGCTGCTAACAGTGCATGTAATACTGCGGCTGGTACAACAGCATTTTCCTCTGGTGTGTATCCAAATGGAATCGACTCAGCTGCCACTAAAGCTAATGGTGATCTTTGGTCTATCGATTTCTCAGTAAGAGATGCATACAACGCTGCTATACCAACAGGTGCACTTACTGCAACTGCTACTAACGGTGCATTGATTAACTTCGGTACCTCAGGCACAACTCCAACTGCAGGAACGACATCAACTGTCGTTTCTACAAACCCTAATACTTCTGGTGGCTCTTCAACAGTACGTGTTGAACAACCAACAGCTGGTGCACCATTAACTACAACTGTAACTATTAGCTTCAATGGAACTGTTATTTGTACCAAAACAGTTACCATTCGCGGTACTGTTGATAAGTTAACAGTTGCTAATGTTGGAACACAAGATCTAAATGCTTCACTAGGATCTCAACAGTGGTTGTATCAAGAGATTGGCCTATATGCTCCAACAGCTGCAGCAGCTGGTCTATTCACTGTTCTAGCAACCGATAGTGCAGGAAACATTGTTGCAACTCCTTCAACACTTGGAACATTCTCAATGGATTCAGCTACTACGACTCCAACGATTCAGGGTTTAACCTTCCCAACCCTTGCCTCAAGCAATAGCTCCTCATCGACATCTCGATTTACATTGGGATCGTTCACTTGTGGTGCAACTGCTGGTACTGGATCTCCAGTTGTTGTATTTACCAATGCAGGTACTGGAAAAATTACAAAGTCAGCACCATTTACAGCCCGATGTGCAGATGATGCTTCTGGAGGTACATATTCAGCATCATTTGATAAGGCTTCTTACAACAATGGTGATATTGCAACTTTGACAATTCAGTTCCTAGACTCAAAGGGCAACAAATCAAACAGCGCAAGTGCTTATGGTGCATCAAGCATCACTGTACCAATGATGACAGCAGTTTCATCAGCTTCAGCTACATCAACTACTAAAGCAGATGGAACTTTGGTACTAACTTATACAGTTGGACTGGCAGCTGCAGCGGCAACGGCTGGTACATACGCAGGTGTTGTTACTTTCACATCACCAGCCTTGGGCACAACTCAAGCGCTTAAGTACTCAATCGTTGATCAATCAGGAACAGTTTCAAATGCAGAGGTTCTGAAGTCAATCGTTGCGTTAATTGCATCGATTAACAAGCAGATTCAAGCATTACAGAAGCTGATCCTACAACGGAAATAAATAGGGTATATAAACGGGTGTAGGGAATCTTCCTACTCCTAATTAAAAATCCTCTCCCTTCATAAAAGAAGGGGGAGGATTTTTTAATAAGTTTCAGTACCGTTGATACAAGAATTAAAACGATTATTAGTATAATAATGGTGTGAAGCAACTAGAAAAGAATTTTAACTTCGATGTAATTCTGTATTTTGCAGTAATGGTGACGTTGGCACTTACTCCAATGTTTAACAGTGATTCTTTAATTATTCCAAAATTAGTTTTACTATTCGCACTAGGAATGTATCTGCTGCCCAAAGTTCTAGAAAATTTGAAATATGTATATCATGATAAAAAGTTAAGGCTACTTGCCGTCCTTACAGTTATATTTATTCTACAAATGATATTAAGTATGTTAGCCAGCAGTACTCCTTTCGAACAACAGTTTTTTGGCCGAACAGGACGAGGACTGGGGTTTATAACTTATTTTTCATTAATTGTCATTTTATTAGCTTCGGCAATATTTATAAAGAAATCAGGCTTAAATAAACTTTTATTTTGGCTAGTAATTTCCTCAGGGATAACATCTTTATATTCATTGATGCAAAGATTTGGTTTAGATATTTTTGAATGGGACACAAAGACAAACGGAATAATCGGCACCCTAGGAAACCCTAATTTTCAGGGAAGTTTTGCAGCAATGGCGCTTGTTCCAGCATTAGTTTATTTTTGGAGTCCAAGGACTTCTCGTGTTTATTCATTAAGTTTTAGTTTTATACTTATAGTAACTATTGTTGTTTGCCAATCAACTCAAGGCTATATTGCCGCGCTTGCTTCGATTTCAATTTATCTTCTAATTTACGCATGGTATCAAGGAAAGCCTCAATTCTATACTTTGTTTGTTCTTGTGTTTTTAGCGGGATTAGTTGCACTTGCCGGAATGTTAAATAAGGGTCCACTAGCAGCGTATTTGTATAAAATTTCAGTACAGTCTAGAGGCGAAATGTGGAGAACAGCATTTAATGCAGCAAATAATAATCCATTTCTAGGTACCGGGCCTGATTCTTTTGGTGATTTTTCTTTGCTCTATAGAGATCAAAAAACAGCAAATGGAATTGCAGAGTTTACTGATAATGCACATAATTTCTTTTTGCAGTTTGCTGCTACCGGCGGCTATATACTAGCCCTGGTTTACCTCGCAATTATCTTATTAAGTCTTCATAGTTTCATCAAATTGCAAAGAGTAAAAAATAATTTTGATAAGGATTTAGCGGCCGTTTTTTCTGCTTGGTTATGTTTTCAACTTCAATCAATAATTTCACCCGCATCTATTTCAACTTTGACTTGGAATTTTATTATTAGTGGTTCATTAATTGGATTAAGTGTCCAGAATCCGACTACAAATGAGAGTAAACTTCTTAAGCCAAAACGCTTAACAAAATTATTTAGCTACTTTTTACTATTGTCGAGTATTTTAATAACCTATCCACTATTTAATAGTGACCGGTTGGCTCTTAAGTCCATTAGAACAGGAGATGGCAATTTAGCAATAGTCGCAGCAAAGTCTTATCCAGAATCGGTTATTCGGTATTCAAGAATTGGTACTACATTGTTAACCTCAGGTTTATATCCTCAATCCCTCGATGTTGCAAGATCTGCAGTGAAATTTAATCCTAATGCTATTTCTGCCTGGATCCTTATTCTAGTCAATGAGAGTGCGCCAATAAGTGAAAGACAAAAAGCCAAAAATGAAATTTTAAGATTAGATCCGTTTAACAAAGAAGTTAAGCAGTTTATATTATGATGCAACTGACGCTATTTATATGTAGAGCTCATACTATGCTCAGAACTTATTCTTAATGAATTTAAGTGTTATAGGTCAAGGCTATGTAGGACTTACAGTAGCAATTAGTGCCGCTGAAAATGGCCATATGGTTATAGGTTTGGATTTAAACAAGTCTCTAGTAGATGATTTGTTAAAAGGGCGTAGTTATGTTCCAGGTATTAATGAGGAGCGACTACTTCCATTAATCAAATCTGGGGCATATTTCCCAACTACTGATGAAAAAAGTTTGCAAAATTCAGAGGCTATTGTTATTGCCGTACCAACACCTCTTGATTTAATGAGAAATCCCGATCTTTCATATTTAGAGGCTGCAACTAAACTTATTGCTAAGAATGTTAATAGAAGTGCGCTTGTAGTTAACGAAAGCACATCTTATCCTGGTACTTTGAGAAACTTTATCAAACCGATACTGGATGAAGCTTCGAATCAAAAGTTTCTATTTGCTGTAGCACCTGAGCGGGTTGACCCAGGGAACTTAGAATGGAACATAAAAAATACTCCAAGGGTAATTTCTGGGTTAAATGATGAGGCTACATCAGAGGCGATTAAATTTTACTCTACATTTTGTTCTAGTATTTATAAAGCACCTAATCCGGAAGTTGCTGAGGCGTCTAAACTTTTAGAGAATACTTTTCGACAAGTAAATATCGCACTCGTTAACGAATTTTCAGAAATTGCAAATCTAATTGGTTTCTCTGCTAGCGAAGCAGTAAAGGCAGCCTCTACCAAACCTTTTGGCTTTATGCCTTTTTTCCCCAGCATTGGGGTCGGTGGACACTGCATACCCGTAGATCCGAACTATCTACGTTATGCGGCTAGTCAGTTTGGATCAATCACAAAATTTATTGACTTAGCGAATCAAATAAATCTTTCGATGGCTAATTCAGTAGCAATAAGAATACAGGACCAGTTTAATGGTGAACTAAAAGGCATCAGTATTCAACTAGCAGGAATTGCATATAAGCCAGGTGTGCCTGATTTAAGGGAATCCCCAGCCTTGCTTCTAATGGAAGAACTATCAAAGCTTGGAGCCAAAGTGACCTGGTGTGATCCATTAGTTAGCGAATTTAAAACTTCAAAGAGTATGCCCTTGGATCCAAACATTGACCTTGGACTGATTGTAACGCCTCAAGAAAACATTGATTTCTCGATCTGGAAAAACGCAGGAACCAGGGTTTTTGATTTATCACCAGATAGAAAATCTTATGGTTGGCCTAAGTTTTTTTAATTAGACTATCAGCAACATCAGAGATAATTTTATCTAAAGCATTTTCTGGTTTCCAATTAAACTGGTGTGTTATTTTAGATATATCTGGAACTCTTCGCCTCATATCTTCAAAGCCAGGCGGATATGCATCACCATAGGGTAAGAATGTGATTTTAGATTCAGAATTTAATACAAATTTTATTTTTTGAGCAAGATCTAAAATTGATACTTCACCAACTCCTCCAACATTGTATACTTCCCCTATAGATTCACTAGAGTTTCCTATCATTAAAATTGCTTTGACTGCATCGTTAACATGGCAAAAAACTCTTGATTGTTTACCATCACCATAAATTGTAATTGGCTCATCCTGCAGCGCAGACTTTACAAATCTCGGTAGAACCATTCCGTATCTTCCGGTCTGCCTTGGTCCAACTGTGTTAAAAAAACGAACTGTTGTAACTTTGAGTTTCTTGGTTAAGAATAGTGAATACGCCATTGCTTCCTCTAAAGCCTTCGCATCAGAGTAAGTCCATCTAAGTTTTTGAGGAGTTCCTATCACCCGGTCATCAGTTTCAGATAATGGCTGTTTGGTGTTCTTGCCATATATCTCTGAGGTGCTAGCGATTAGAATTCTTTTATCATATTTTTGAGCAGCATTTAGAACCACTTCAGAGCCATAAAAGTTTGTAGAAATAGATTCAATAGGATTTTCTAGAATATTATCAACACCAAGCGCTGCTGCCATGTGCAGGACTAGCTCAGATTCTGCCACTAAAGTTCCCACTAGGGCCTGATCTCTGATATCTCCTTGAGATATCTTAATTTTGCCTTCAAGGTGGGCGATATTGCCGCTAGATCCAGTGCTTAAGTTATCAAGAATACTAACTTCATCACCTCTTGCAACTAGGACGTCACAGAGATGAGAGCCAATAAAGCCTGCTCCACCGGTTATAAATACTCGCACTCTCCTATTCTAGTCTAAATCTACAACCCAAATCACGGCTTAGGCTTTTTATCAATAGCTACTATTTACTTCCAATAGAGTATGACGGTGGTAACAACGGGTGGCTTCACATCAAATCAATTATTGAATGAAGAGCAAATTCTTACCTTACCTACATTAGATCTTGCCGGTGCATTAGAGATTGGTGA